>ULUI01093482.1_pt1 | contig 14489 bp, 17 predicted proteins | sample 1958371 | NCBI WGS metagenome assembly ULUI01 (sample SAMEA4835756, study PRJEB28245) | human gut metagenome | biome: gut microbiome; material: fecal sample | place: Denmark | collected 2008
GCTCGGAGCTTGGCATACGGCCTACAATCCGTTGCATATCCTCGACACGATGCAGATCGTCCCGACCGAAAACGACCATTTTATCCGTCGGCAACTGCTTCGCGGCTATGTGCATGATGAGGCGGCCGCTTTCCAGGGGGGCGTTTCGGGCAATGCCGGGCTTTTCTCCAACGCCAACGACTTGGCGAAAGTGCTGCAACTCTATCTGAACCAGGGAAGTTACGGAGGTGAACAATACCTATCCAAAGAAACCTGCCGTCTTTTCACCCAAAGTAAAAGTCCGACCTGTCGCCGCGGCTTAGGTTTCGACAAGCCGGTAACCGGTGGGGGTAAAGCATCTCCTTGCGGCAGCCTGGCTCCCGCCTCCGTTTATGGGCATACCGGTTTTACCGGCACTTGCTTTTGGGTGGACCCGGATAACAACCTGCTGTATATCTTCCTGTCCAACCGTGTGAACCCGACACGGGCCAACAACAAGCTAGGTTCGCTGGATATCCGCACACGTATCCAAGACGCAATCTATAAAGCAATCAAATAATTCATAAATCATAATTCCCCCAAAGATGTTATTCGGACACGGTGACGACCACTATAATTCACAGAAAGAGGTAAAGATAAATTTCAGTTCAAATGTATGGCATGGAGCCGATCTCCGCACACTCAGGGAACACCTGAACGAGCAGTTTTATGAACTCACGCGTTATCCGGAACCGGATGCTTCTTCCCTGAAAAGATTGCTTGCCCGCTGCTATGAGGTGGAAGAGGAGAATATAGTGGTTACGAACGGTTCCATCACGGCATTCTATCTGCTGGCGCAAACCTGGAAAGGGGCGAAATCCGCTATTGCCGTTCCCTCTTTTGTGGAGTATGAAGACGCTTGCCGCCTGCACGGGCATGAAGTCAGTTTCTTTCCGACCTCGTGCGACCTGTCCGGCCTCTCGCTGGAAGGACAGGATTTCTGCTGGATCTGTAACCCGAATAATCCGGACGGCAGACTGATCCGCCGGGCCGAACTGTTGGCATTGATCGAGGCGAACCGGCAGACGGTCTTTATCATCGACCAGGCATACGTCGCTTTCACGACGGAAAGGTTGTTGGAACCTTCGGATGTCTGCAACCATCCGAACCTGATCCTGATACAATCTATTTCGAAAGCGCATAATATACCGGGACTCCGTATTGGCTACCTGATCGCTTCTCCGGATAAGGTCGAGCAGATAAACCGGTACATCATTCCCTGGTCTGTCAATGCAATCGCTGTGGAAGCCGGTAAATACATCTTGACGCATCCGGAGCAATATATCCTGCCCATCTGTGAATGGCAACGCGAGACAGCCAGCCTGATCGACCGGCTGAATGAGTTGGGCAACCTCGAAGCATTGCCGACATCCGTGACTTTCTTCTTGGCCCGCTTGAAAAAAGGGACGGCTGCTGATTTGAAACAATATTTGTGGGATCGTCATGGCTTGCTGATTCGCGATGCCTCTAATTTCCGCAGCCTGGACGAACGTTATATCCGCATATCGGCACAGACAGCAGCCGAGAACCGGGTACTCGTTGATGCGGTACGGGAATGGCTTTCCATCTCGCCTTGATATCGGCTTGCCCTTCACCTTGATGTCGTTTCGAGGGATTGTTTCTCGTTCATGAAGATGCCTGAAATATTTGTAAGTTGACAAGATTGGAAAAGTTAGCAGGTAGGAGGACATTACCTTTGCATATAAAAAAACAGAAGGAGAACATGCAACAACGGCTGTAAAATAGGTAAAACCGGGTGGTTTTTATTGTCCGGCACGGTACTTTAGTTGCCGGACACCCCCATGTTGCCCCCTTTTACACCCGGATATACCGGCTCTCTACATCCGGATGTAAAGGATGGCAACATGGGGGTGTTTACGGAATTATGTACTTGTCTTTGCTAAAAAAAGAGATAGCTTTTGTGGAATGAAGAACCGTATTCCGCCAATTTAATACCTGTTATATTCGTTTTTACATTTGTTTATTTGATTATTTTATATGCTTTTTCAAAAGTAATAGAAGGCAATGTGTTGGTTCTCAATTGTATGACAAAAACGTTCTGTTTCAGAAGTGATAGAGGAGTGATAGAGGAAAACATCCTGTATCACTGCCTCTGACGCTTGAATATTAATAGCTACAACCTTCGTAGTGATAGAGTGATAGAGGATTTCTTTGCTGAAGATCATGCTGACAAATTACTGCATGTTCGATTGCGCCTACTGTATCAATTGCCGCAGCAACGATATTCCCCGTGCCACATTGACGGTGACGGAACTGGTGAACCTCACAATCGAATTTTACCACCGTAACTATATCGAAGGGCTTTTCTTGAGTTCTCGGAAAATATGGATAAGTCAGCAAGATTGGAAAAGTTATCAGGCGGAAAGGAGGGTACCTTTGCGAAGTAAAACAGAAAAAGAACATGCAACAACGAACAACGACAAGAGAAGAGTATCTGAAACGGGTGAACCAGGTGATTGAGTATATCAATAATCATTTGGGGGATGATATAGACCTGAACCAACTGGCTGAAATGTCGCATTTGTCCCCGTACCATTTTCATCGGGTGATGAGTGCGTTTTTAGGAGAGCCGTTGGGAGCGTTCATCGTGCGGAAACGGATTGAGACTGCAGCTCATCTGCTTCGCTACACGGATATATCTGTCGGGGATATCGCTTACCGTATCGGGTATGGTGCACCTTCTTCGTTGTCGAAGGCTTTCAGGCAGTTCTATTCTATTTCACCTAACGAATATAGAAACAATAAAGAGTACACGATTATGAGACCAGAAAAGATATGGCCCGACTTGCAGTTGGAGGCTGAAATAAGGGAAATCCCTGTTCGTAATGTGATTTATATCCGTCTGACGGGTGATTATCGCCTGAATGATTATGGCGGAACTTGGATGCGGTTGTATGCGTTTGCCCACGAGCATAACCTGCCGACCCAAGATCCTTGTCCGCTTTGCATCTACCACGACGATCCGAAGGTAACATCAGAAGATAAATTGCGTACAGATGTTTGCATGGTCATGCCTGAACCTGTTCTGCCGAAAGGCGAAGTTGGATCCAAGCAGATTCCGACCGGTCGCTATGCATCCTTTATTTATAAGGGATCATATGAATATCTGCAAGCCGTTTACGATACGATCTATGCAAAGAAATTGCCAGAGATGGGCTGTACACTCCGTGACGAGCCGAGTTATGAACGCTATCTGAACGACCCACGCAATACGAAGCCTGAAAACCTGCTGACAGAAATCTGTATTCCGGTACAGTGATCCTTTCAAGAAGGTAGGATTACTTTTCTTTTGAGAGCGGAGTAATAGTAAAAGATTATTCTTACTTTTGTCCGATAATCCCGGTAACAATTATGAACGAAAAAGTGCTCGAAAAACTGAAAGTACTGGCTGAATCGGCCAAGTACGATGTATCTTGCGCTTCCAGCGGAACGTCGCGAAAGAACAAGAGCGGCGGGATCGGAAGTGCAGCAGGGTGGGGCATTTGTCATAGCTTTGCTGAGGATGGTCGTTGCATTTCTTTACTGAAGATTATGCTGACAAATTACTGTATGTTCGATTGCGCCTACTGTATCAATCGCCGCAGTAACGATATTCCCCGTGCCACATTGACGGTGACGGAACTGGTGAACCTCACGATCGAGTTTTACCGCCGTAACTATATCGAAGGGCTTTTCTTGAGTTCCGGTGTTGTGCGCAATGCTGATTACACGATGGAGCGTCTCGTCAGGGTGGTAAAAGATCTCCGGACGGTGCATCGGTTTAATGGCTATATCCACTTGAAAAGTATTCCCGGCGCCAGCCAGGAACTAGTGAATGAAGCCGGACTCTATGCCGACCGTATGAGTGTGAATATCGAGATCCCGAACGAGAAGAGTCTTCAGCTATTGGCTCCTGAAAAGGATTTCCAGAGCGTCTTTCAGCCGATGCGTTATATTCAGCAAGGTGTTTTGCAGAGTGCTGAAGAGCGGAAACGTTTTCGCCATGCCCCGCGTTTTGTGCCTGCCGGACAGAGTACGCAGATGATTGTCGGGGCGACACCCGATTCGGATAAGGATATCCTTCGTTTCTCATCCGCCCTCTATCAGCGTCCGACGATGAAGCGTGTCTATTATTCCGGTTTTATCCCTGTCAATGAATACGATAATCGGTTGCCGGCCTTGAAGCAACCGCCGTTGGTTCGGGAGAACCGTCTGTATCAGGCGGACTGGCTCCTGCGTTTCTACCAGTTCAAAGTGGATGAGATCGTGAACGATGCCTATCCAGACCTCGACCTGGAAGTCGATCCGAAGCTCGGTTGGGCGTTGCGCCATCCGGAGCAGTTCCCGGTCGATATCAATAAGGCGGATTACGAGATGCTTCTTCGCATACCCGGTATCGGGGTGAAGTCGGCGAAATTGATCGTCGTCTCCCGCCGATATTCCCGTCTGGGGACGGGGCAATTGAAGAAGATGGGTGTCGTGATGAAGAAAGCCCAGTATTTCATTACATGCCACGAGTTGCCAGTCCGCACGATTAACGAAGTGTCACCTGAGGTGGTCCGTCAAATCCTTATCCGGAAAGCGGGACGTAAGAGTACCGACGACCGTCAGCTTATCCTCCAATTTAAGGAAGAATCATGACGGTATTCGTGTACGATAAGACCTTTGAAGGGCTGCTGACCGCTGTTTTTGACGCTTATTCACGTCACAGCTTTCCCGATCTGCTGTTAGCAGAAGGAGAACCTTTTCCCTTGTTTTATGATGAGGCAGTGACGATCTGTACGGACGATGCCAAGGTGGATCGTGTTTGGAAAGGTTTGCAGAAGCGGCTTTCCGCTATGGCTTTGTCTGTGATTACCGTTACCTGGCTATCTGAACTGCCAGAAGCGGACATGCTGCTTTTTCGTTATATCCGTAAGGCGATCGACGCTCCGCGTACGATCGAACTGAACTTTGGCGATCCCGATGTCCTCGAAGTCTCCAAGGTATGGAAAAAGGTGACGAACGAGCGCCTGCGTGTCATCCAGTTCCTTCGTTTCCAAAAAGCGGCGGACGGGACTTTCTTTGCCGCTGTCAAGCCAGTATATAATGTACTCCCTCTCACTCTTCCGCACCTGAAAGACCGTTTTGCCGACCAGTGCTGGTTGCTTTACGACCTGAAACGTGAGTACGGTTACTATTACGACTTGAAAGAAGCTACCGAAGTTCGTTTCGAAGAGAAGGAAGCCCATCTTCTTTCCGGCCTGCTCGGTGAGGAACTGATGGATGCCGATGAGAAACTTTTCCAGCAGATGTGGAAAACTTACTTCAAGTCTATTGCCATCAAGGAACGTCTCAATCCCAAGTTACACCGCCAGCATATGCCTGCCCGGTTCTGGAAGTATATGCCGGAAAAGTTGTAAGTCAGGATGCGTTACTCCTTCTTTTCGGTGGAAAAGATTATGCGTTTAGGACATTGTTCGAAATGCACAGTACGGACTGGCAAAACAATAGTGTACTTCTGTACTCCGGCAGCTCACCTATAGATGTCTTTACTTGTTTTGGAACTCTTCCTGCGAATAGATAGTCTTCCCTCGTTGACTGATAGTCCACTTTCCGTTTATGCGGCATACATTCTTTGTATCGTCGTCCTCTACGTTCCAAGCATATCCACCGGATGGGAGTGAGCGCCTATCCAGTATCTCGTTTTTATCTCCCGAAGAGAAGAACAGTTCGACTTGGGTGGAATCCGGACTGAAAACGATGAAAGCAGACTGGCTGCCGTCGACAGCTTTCATCCGGATACCCTTTTCGAACACACGGATGCAATCTTGCTGCACTTCGCTCCATTGGTAGCCGGCCGAACCGATACAGCCATGTTTGTCCCGGTCGCCGCCAACCATATTTCTTCTTCCGGGGACAACCACAATCTTTTGCGCTTTCATCCCTGTCTTATATTTCCCGCTATAATATACGATAGCCGTATCATCGAGCAAGATACCATCCGTTACGCCCCTTTCTGCATCCAACGTACTGAAAGAAAGTGTGTCACCCTCCTCGGAAACAACTGTCAGCGTATTTATGGTTGCATCGCAGATAACTCCTTTTACCATCGAAGCTTTTGGTGAACAGGCAAAAGTAATGCCGGTACATAAAGCGATTGCCGCAAGATTCAATTTATTCATGTTTCTGTTCTTAATTGAAGTAGTACAGGAAGATTGCAACACCTTCCAGCGCTTTCTTCGGTTGGTCCTTGATCTCGATGGCAAACTTGATCTCAGCCTTGGCCACGCCACGCAGATTTGTCAAAGTCTGTAGTTTGGCGATCAGGCGGATACTTTGTCCGGTCAATACGGGCTGTCCGAATTTCATCTTGTCCATGCCGTAATTAATCATCATCTTTAGGTTGTTCACCTCGATGATCTGGTTCCAGAGGTGAGGAAGGAGTGACAGCGTCAGGTAGCCGTGGGCAATTGTGCTGTGGAACGGGCTTTCCACTTTGGCGCGCTCGGGGTCTACGTGAATCCACTGGTGATCTAGTGTCGCATCGGCAAAAAGGTTGATGCGTTCTTGTGTCAGTTCTACATAATCTGAAATCCCTATTTGCTGGCCTACCAGCTTTTCAAAGTCTTCGTACGAGTTGATAACTACTTTTCCCATTATTTTTTTGTTTAGTGATTTATGATCTTATACGTCCGCCGTCAGGTAACTGCGATCTGTTTTTATCGCCGGTTACAGGGGTGTCTCTGCAATTTTCGCAATAATTCCTGGAATAAACAAATATTTTGGCAAGATTGGACAATACGTAGGCGCAGACGGGATTATTACCGACTTTGCAACTTAACTCTGTTTATTTTGTTGATTTTATATAGACGGAGTGAAGTTATAATCTTATTTAAGTCTTATGAGGAAGATAAAAAGAGTCATAGGGTACACGTTGGGGATCGCAATGGTGCTGATTGCCGCTATATTCTTGCTTAATCTTCATCTGACCAAACGCCTCGAACGGTATCTTCGGAAAGAACTGATCCATCGGACGGCTGAGGCTACGGATGGCTTTTATAGGCTTTCTTTCGATAACCTTTCTATCAGTTTCTTCAAAGGTGAACTGACGCTTGAGGGAATAAAGCTATGTCCCGACTCGGCGGTTTTCCGGGATTGGGAAAGAAAGGACAGCTTGCCGTCTGTCTATGTGACAGCCGAGGTCGGCATGATCGACTTTAAAGGATTGAATCTTACGTGGCGTTGGAGTTACAAGCAGTTGCATTTTGACTCATTTGAAATTAGGAATCCTGATATACAGGTGTTTAATCCTTACTATTCGACGCGGGCGGAGGTGAAGGAAAGGAAGGAGGCGGAGATCAAGACCTTGTATGAGGTGGTTTCTCCTTATATTAATGTATTGACTGTCCGGATACTGAATCTGGAGAACGCCAGTGTGTCCTATTCCGTGGAGAATCCTGTTTCTCCGATTGTCTATGCCCTGAATGATGTCAGTTTCCATGCGTATGGTTTTCGTTTGGATGAGAATTCGTCTGAGAGTGGAAAGTTGCTTTATTGTGATAATTTCGATTTCATTACTAAGCGGTCGCAGACGCTATTGGCCAATAATGACTTTCGTTTGCAAACGGATCGGATCCTGCTGAGTACGGAAGATTCTATTATTTCTATCTCTAATATTACGCTTACACCCCAAGGTGAATTGTGGGGGGAACAGAAAAAGCGGCCGGACAGCTATCTGAATGCGTTGATCAGAGCCATTGAAGTGAAAGGAATACAGTTCCGTCGTGAAAATGCGCTGAATTACCTCACGGCGCGCTCGTTAGATATCATTTCTTCGGATATACAAGCCTTTAATCTGGCGGGGGAAAGCCTGCCGTCTGCTAAAAAAACGGAGAAGAAAAGCTTGAATGAGGCGGAGGCGGATTCTTTGGTCCGTTCCCTGTCTCTTTATGAATTGATCTCGCCTGTCTTACATACGGTTTCTATTGGTACGGTCGGTATCGGGCAGGCAAAGTTGCAATATTCTTTTGCGGTTAAAGATAAGATCGAGGTGTATAAACTGGCGAACTTCGATTTCCAGGCAAACGATTTCCGGATAGATTCCGTATCGGAGGCTCAACGCGGGTTCTGGTATTCGCGTGGTTTCTCGTTTGAAGCGACTGGTATTGAGGGGCTGATGACGGCACGAAACCACCGGTTTACGGTGAAGCGCATGACGTTGGACACGGAAAGCGGGGATTTCAACCTGGAACGAATCAGGTTATATCCCTTGTCGGTTTGCGGACAGAATGATTATATGGCAGGAAGCATTGATACGGTTGGAATCCGCGGTTTGTTATACGACAAGGGGATCAGTGCGCGGTTGCTGAAAATAGACCGCCCGAATCTGCGTTATGTGCTGGTTTCTTCCTTCAATAAGAAAGATGTGAAGTCGGTAAAGCCGGCAAACAGCCGTGTCGATGTGGAGTCGATCTTGAATCCTTTCCTCCGTTATTTCTCTGTTAAACGGTTGAGTCTGAATCATGCATATGTGACGATCGATGATAAAAGCATGTCCGATCCGGTTACTTATAAACTGAATGATTTTAATTTCTTTGCAACCGGCATTTGGGTGAACCGGCAGACGGGGAAGGGGAGTGGACTGTTTTTCGATTACGGAAATATGGGATTTAATTTTAGCCGGTTCGATAACTATTTACCGGGAAAAGAATATCGTTTGTCTGTGCGGAAAGGGCAATTTTCGACCGTAAAAGGAATTCTGGAATTACAGGATATCAAACTGCTCCCACAAAATACGATGGAGAAGAAGGCAAAGACATATATCCGGTTTTCTTCACCGGGACTTCGTATAGGTGGGCTGAAACGGATACCTGAAAGGCTGGACCGGAATATTCGGGTAGCATCGTTCCGGGTAGATTCGCCTGATGTCCAAGTGTGCAGATCGGACGGAAGTGGCATGTCGGCTTCACTTAAAGACCTGGCATTGGAAGGGGTTTCCTGGGATAGCACTTTGTTGAAGTTGGGTTCGGTTCACATGGAAAGTCCTGTGGTGGATATTTATTCCAGTCATTTTCTCGATACTCTACAAAATCAAACGAAGTTAGGTTCGGTTGATTTATATACAGCTTTGGAGAAAGTTGCCGGACGAATCTTTTTAGGTCGCTTTAGCTTGAAGGATGCGAACATCCGTTATGCCTATTATGGGAAGAGCGATTCTTTGCAACATCAGAAGTTAGATACGACAAACCTGTTTATTGAAGGGCTGGCTGTTGATACTCGTCTCCGTACATATAAATTGGATGATATTCGTTTCTCTACCCGTAACCTGGAGCTTCCCCTGGATAACGGTTTTTACACGTTAAAGGTAGGTGCTGTGGATTTGACCGGATCAAGTGCAGTCATTGACCGTATTCGTCTTATATCTCCTTATCCTAAAATGCAGTTTGCTTATTTGCAGCCGCATCATAAAGATTGGTTTGATGTGAGTGTTGGGCAGGTTGCGCTGGCAGGTATCGATCTGTCCTCTTATTTCTCGGAGAAAGTGCTTCGGATAGCCGATATACAGGTATCGGATGTTGTATTACAGAATTTTAAGAACCAGAAAATACTGGTATCCCGGCGTATTGTTCCGATGATCTATACCGGATTACAGAAGGCTCCGGTTAAGCTGGATTTCCAAAAAGTGGGCATAAAGAACTTTTCCGTCGTTTACGAAGAGCTGGCAAAGAAGGGAACGGTGCCCGGAAAACTGTTTTTTACGGATATGAACGGAACGTTTATCGGTTTTACAAATATCGTCTCCCGTCCTGACCAATACATAGTGCTGGATGCTGATGGCAAGTTGATGGGGAAAGGGAACTTTACGGCTACTTGGAAGTTACCGGTCGATTCACTGAATGATCGTTTCTTGCTGAATGCCCGCCTAGACAGTTTTGACCTTACGGCGTTGAACGAATTGCTGGTTCCCCTGGCTTCGGCGGAGGTACAAAGTGGATGGGTTCGGGAGATGGCTTTCAGTACGGAGGCATCCAGCAAAGGAGCTACAGTGGAGATGGTTTTTCTATATAATGGCTTAAAAGCTGCTTTACTGAAAGAAAAAGATGGTGTACTAACCGATAAGAAGTTTCTGACCGGTCTGGTCAACCGTGTATTAAAACAGAATAATCCGGATAAAACAGGAAAAGGTTTTAACAAACCGCGTCATTCGAGTGTTTCAATAATAAGGGATCCTTATCATTCCACTTTCAATTATTTGTGGCAGATATTAAGACCACCGTTGATTGAATCGGTCGGTATATCCAAAAAGAAGCAGGATACAGCCAAAGAAATTATTACTTTCTTTACAAAAGTGAAGAACTTCTTCCGGGGGAAAAAGAATGTTTCAGGAAAAAACATTCCAGAAGGGGAAGGAAAGGATGTTTTATTATTGGAATTTGAACCTATAAATAATTAAGAATATGGATTACATTATAACTCATTATCCGGATAAGAAACGTTTTGAAACACAGGTGGATGGCGTGGTAGCTTTTGTACAGTATCGTTTATCTGGGGATAAACTGGATATTATCCACACGATTGTTCCGCCCGCTATCGGAGGGAGAGGGATTGCTGCCGCTTTAGTAAAATACGCTTATGATTACGCGATCGAGAATAGTATGAAGCCGTCGGCAACCTGTAGCTATGCGGTCACTTGGTTGCATCGCCATCCCGACTATGCCGGATGAAGGCGTTCAGTCTTTGATCTCTATTCCCAGCATCCGTATCAGCTCCAACGCTTGTAAAGAGGAAACGGAAGATCCTCTCAGCTCGCTGTTGGCAAGATTTGTGATGCGGATACCGGATATTTCCGAGTTCGACAGGTCGATTCCTTTCAAGGATGTATGGTAAAACTCCGCTTCCATCAGGTTACAGGCATCGAATGAGACATTCGTCAATTGGCAGTCTTCTATTCCGGCTCCCTGCAGGTTGGATCGGGTAATTTGTATATATCGCATTTTACTCATTGATAGATTCATGTATTCTCCCCGGCACTCTTCAAAAGTGATATGATTGAATATCCCGTCCGACATATTGGTTCCCATTAATTTACAACCGATAAATTCTACCCGGTGAAATCCACAACCTGTTAGGTTTACATTCGACAGATCGCAATTTTTAAACACGACATCGCTAAATTGGGATTTCTGTATACAGCATGTTCCGAAGCTGCAATTGGAGAAAACACAAGACTGCACTGAAAGGTTACTTTTCTTTATTCCTTCTATACGCAAGCTTTTAAAGGAATACTCGATTAGGTCCTCATCGTTCTTTTCTAACACTGTCTGTATATTTGTACTTTCATGAAGAGCGTTTGCCAAACGGGGGTGTGTAATTCTCATATGCTGTCTGTTTTTATAAAAATGAGAGGATAAAAGTACATATTTTGTCCGTATGAATAAAAAACGAGGATATATCATTTGATATATCCTCGTTTTTGTAGTCGGGATGAGAAGACTCGAACTTCCGACCTCCACGTCCCGAACGTGGCGCGCTAGCCAACTGTGCTACATCCCGTTTTTGATTACGGCTGCAAAGGTACAACTAATTTTTAAACTGCAAATAGTTTTGCTGTTTTTTTTCGAAGAAAATATACTTTTTTCTGTATCTTCCTTGAAATACATTTTCTTTGAATATTTTCCATTGAAACATTTGGAGTGTAATAAATAATGTTTACCTTTGCACTCGTTAAACAAAACAACGGTGCCATAGCTCAGTTGGTAGAGCAAAGGACTGAAAATCCTTGTGTCCCCGGTTCGATTCCTGGTGGCACCACTTGATGGAAATGCTAATCGCTGATAATGAAGCGGTTAGCATTTTTGCTTTATCTCGGCTATTGGAAATTGATACTACTTTGATACTTCACAAAATAAAGGCCTTATTATCCGATCCCGGAAATAAGGCCTTATTCGTAATTGATAAACTCCATAGTTATGAAGATGTACAAATATAGGTATTTTCCCATTATGAAGCAAATGTCATCCGGAAAGTATTCTTTATCCTCACCATAAACCTTTGTCAAATAGTAGAAACAGGATAATCGTGTGAGGCTATAAAAAAAGATGGTCAATAGTAGCAGGCTCAACCCGTATCTTGCTGCAACCTTATGTCTATAATAAAATTTCTTTAACCACATATTACAAACGTATATTTTGATCTTAATGAGAAATACTTATTCGCTATACTTTCATTGTTTCTATTTAGGATAGTTGTCCTTTTGATTAATTGGTATTATTTCATCTTTTATTAATTTGTACTTATATCCATCTTTGATATAGACTTTATACTCATTACATTCTGTGTGTCGATAATAAAACTCTACTTTTACTAATTCGAATTTATAGGCATGGTTCAGGATCACCATACTCAATTTTTTCTTGCTTAATTGCTTTATAGGTATATGTAACAGATTCAAAAGCACTGTCTGAGAAACTACTTGTTATCGTTTTATTTTTTAAATCAAACTCTGTGTCGCCATTCTCTAAATTAGCAAAAGGTGCATCCTTTATAATTTCAGCATAATAAGGGTGTATTTTATAAACCTCATAAGAATTAGCACCTCTGCTACCTTCTCTATGTTCATTGATTAGAAGTTCATCTTCTCCGTCAAAGTCTACATCTGAAAAAAAGAAAGGTGAATATTCAGAAAGAATTTCATCTTTCTTCTTAGCAGTGTAATCCCAAAACAAAATATCACCATCTTTTAAATTAGTATGTGAATAAACAGCTGTATCACGATAAGATCTAGTTTGAATATAAAAATGATTATCCTCACTTTCAAAATATAGAACTGCCTTTCCTGCTTCACATGTTTTTCCGTTATATGTATAAGGCATCCATAGCACTTTTACCGTATAGCCGTTTACAGGTTGTTTGTATTTAATGTATATACGAGGAAAATTTAAATCCTTAAATTCTTGTGCAATATAGGCTTTCTGCTTTTTTTCTTGTGAGATGATTTTGTTCGTATCTATCTGAGTAGACTGAATAGTAATCATATCCATTTCATTGATCTTACCTGTTACAACTAAAGAATCAATATTCTCTTTTCTGTATTTACTTAATAGAGAATTCAACGTTCCTACTTCTGAAACGTCTATTATAACAGATTTTTCTAAAGATATAGTAACAAAGAAGGTTAAACCTATAAGCAATAGCCCTAACACATATTTAATTAGCTTTTTGTATTTAAAATAAAACTTTGGTTGCATTTGTGTAATATATTAACTGAAAAGACTTTACAGCATAATTATCTTTTACGAAGCAAAATCATATTTACTGTTTTTTATCTCAAAAATATAGATAATTGCATCAATCAAATTTTAATAAATACAGATGTTATAATACTCGATTTAAATATATATAAGAAAGATGCAATATATCACCTCCCACAATCTCCCCCTCACTAAAACAATATTTAATGGGAAGAACCTAGTAGAATAAATTCTATTCTTCTTACAAAACTGTAAAAAAAATGTGTCATGCACACGAAGGATGGTAATAACAAGGTATTTCATAAAAATATACATCTACGTTTTTTATCGAAATAGCGTTAAATATGGACATTATGGTAACAATTTTGTTGGATAATAAAAATGTTACAATAAGATTTTATCTACTAACTAATGCCATGATTCATTAAACTAATTTTTCATATGTTTCTGACGTAAACCAATTGTCAAAAACACCCTTACAGGTTTTATTTTACAGTGACACGTCCCTGTCTACCAACTACCGTAACTGATTTTAGCCAGCTTTTTCCCTTTTTCCAGAGTTATATTAATAAAACCATCATCCTCATCATTTTCTCCTTTTGGGGCAGGAAATCCATTACCCCATACAATAGAATAAGAGTATTGATTCTCTGATACTGACCATCCTGAATTAGATTCATTAATCAAACTGTCTAATGATTTATAAAATACATCAGAAGGTATTTCCCTAAATTCAATTAGAAGTATATCTGTATGATCTCCTGTAAAACTTCTCTTTCCTTCTTTATATTCACGAACAATAAATGCAGGAAATGAAGTTCCTGTGATCCGTCCTATTGTATGATGGTCTCTAAATCTATATCGATTGTTTAGATTGTCAATATATTCTAATAATATAATCACAAACAATATAGCAAGACATGTATATCTTTTACTAGTACTCATTTTTATCCTTCAATAATATATATGATTTCAATATCTTCTACTACTCTTAAATTGCAAAAAAAACATTTATAAAACGCATGATTGTATGATTGTACTATTTGCTTTTCCGTATATATGTAATAAGCAAATACAGAAAGCGTAATTCCTATTAAGGCAAAAACGATTTTTACATTCTTCTTATTTTTCATAAAATAGTATATTTATATGATTATTATCAAATAGCGGATATATATAGAAATGTATTCTCTACATCCTCAAAAGAATATCTTCCATCCAATAAAGTTTGTAATAATT
>ULUI01013755.1_pt1 | contig 14262 bp, 9 predicted proteins | sample 1958371 | NCBI WGS metagenome assembly ULUI01 (sample SAMEA4835756, study PRJEB28245) | human gut metagenome | biome: gut microbiome; material: fecal sample | place: Denmark | collected 2008
TTATTTATTCAAAATGCATAAATAGGTTATAGTGAAAATGAAAAATGAAAATCAGATAAAATTTAAAAGTGCACAAAATAAAAGTGAAAATATGTGCAAAATAGTGAATATGTATCTTAAAAAACAATGTCGGAAATAATTTGTTATCAAAAAAATGCACAAAAGTGTGCAAAAAAACAAAAAAGGGTTGACTTTTGTGTTAATGTTGACTAATATATGATATATAAAATAAATCGTTGAAAAAAACGATCAAAATAAAGGAGGAGCAATCTATGAGAATGAAGAAAGCTTTAGTAGCAACACTTACAGCAGCAATGGTATTTTCACTTACAGCGTGTGGATCATCAGGAGAGTCAGCAGGAGGTTCAAGTTCAGGATCAAAAGATGCAAGTTCAAGTTCATCAAAATCAGACGATCTTATCTCTATCGGTTTTGCACAGGTTGGTCATGAGTCGGACTGGCGTACAGCAAGTACAGAGTCTTGTCGTTCAACATTTTCTAAAGAAAATGGATATAATCTTTCATTTGTTGATTGTGACAACAAATCAGCAGACCAGCTTGAGGCAGTCAGAAACTTCGTTGAGCAGGAAGTTGACTACATAATCATTGATCCTATTGTTGAGACCGGTTGGGATACGGTATTAAAAGAAGCAAAAGATGCAGGTATCCCGGTACTCGTTATTGACCGTAACATCAAAGTTGATGAAAGTCTTTACACGGCTTGGGTAGGTTCAGACTTCACAGCAGAGGGTGAGTCAGCAGGTGCTTGGCTTAAAGCATATCTTGAAGCTAAGAAGAAGACAGACAAAGTAAACATTGTAACTATCGCAGGTACAAATGGTTCTTCAGCACAGATTGGTCGTACAAAAGGTTTCAACAAATATGTTGAGGCAAATGGCTGGAATCTTCTTGATGAGCAGGACGGTGACTTCACACAGGATGGTGGTCAGAAGATTATGGAGTCTTATCTTAAGTCATACAAAGATATTGATGTAGTTGTATGCCAGAATGATAACGAAGCATTCGGTGCTATCGATGCATTAAAGGCAGCAGGTAAGACATATGGCAAGGATGGAGATATCATCATTATCTCATTTGATGCTACAAACGCAGGTCTTAAGAATGTAAAAGAAGGCTCTATCAATGCAGACTTTGAGTGTAACCCACTTGCAGCTCCATATCTAGAGGACATCATCAAAAAGATTAAGGACGGTGGAAAACCTGACAACCAGAAAGTATATGTTGATGAAGCATGCTTCGCTTGTGATGACACAGTTTCATCATTCAAGACAGATGAAGGAAAAGAAATTACTATGACAGTTGTTGATGACAAAGTTCTTAAAGAGCGTGCATACTAAAATATGTTTGCGATTTGAATGTGTTGACTAAGTACACAGATGCTTGAACAATACGGTGCAGGTATAGGAACTGATTTAAGCATATAAAACAAAATGTAAGAGAATCCGAACAGCATTCATGACGGTATAGTATTACTAGTTTAGACCAAATTAAGGTGCTAAAACCGGATTCTCTTATTATTTTGAAAATATATGAAAATTTTTAAGAAGATATGAATATTGAAATTTTCATATGTTCTCAAAAAAGACATGAAAGGAGACAGTGTAGATGAAGGAAAATGAAGTTTTAACTATGCGTGGCATAAATAAGACATTTCCCGGAGTAAAAGCTTTAAACGGTGTTGATTTTACACTTAGAAAAGGAGAGATACACGCCCTGATGGGTGAGAATGGTGCAGGTAAATCGACATTGATAAAGGTACTTACAGGTGTATATGACTTTGAAGCCGGTGAGATACGAGTTGACGGGACTGATGGACCTGTCGTAAATCATTCAACGCAGGAGGCACAGGAAAAAGGAATCGCAACAGTTTATCAGGAAGTAAACCTCTGTCCTAACCTTACGGTTGCAGAAAATCTTTTTATAGGAAGAGAGCCAAGAAATGCTCTTGGACTTATCCAATGGAAAAAGATGAACAAGATGGCACAGAAGATAGTAGATGATCTTAATATAGACATTGATGTTACTGTTGCTCTTGAAAATTATTCGGTTGCATTGCAACAGATGGTAGCCATTGCGAGAGCCGTGGATATGGATTCAAAGGTTCTTATTCTTGATGAGCCTACATCTTCGCTTGATGACAGCGAGGTTGAGAAGCTGTTCAAGATGATGCTTAGGTTGAAAAAAGAAGGTGTAGGAATTGTCTTTGTAACACATTTCCTTGAACAGGTTTATGCAGTATGTGACATGATAACCGTTCTTAGAAATGGTGAGCTGGTCGGAGAATATCCGGTTGCAGAGCTTCCAAGAGTAGAACTTGTTGCAAAGATGATGGGTAAGAACTTTGATGATTTAGCTTCTATTAAAGAGGCGGAGAGTTCGGTACAGGATGAGATTATCATTGATGCAAAAGGACTTGGACACAAAGGAAAGATAAAACCTTTCAATCTTGTTATACACAAAGGAGAAGTTATCGGTCTTACCGGACTTTTAGGTTCAGGACGAAGCGAACTTGCCAGAGTTATCTATGGTGCCGACAAATCGCAGAGTGGTACTCTTAAGGTAAAAGGAAAAGAAGCTAAAATAAATTCACCTATAGATGCCATGAAGCTTGGCATGGGATTTTTGCCGGATGACAGAAAGGCTGAAGGTGTTATCGCAGATCTTTCAATTAGGGAAAATATGATACTTGCGGTTCAGGCAAAGCGTGGAATGTTCAGACTTCTGCCAAGATCAGAGCAGGAAAAGATTGCTGACAAATATATAAAGGAAATACAGGTTAAAACACCTAGTATGGAAGTTCCTATAAGCCAGTTGTCAGGTGGTAACCAGCAGAAAGTAATCCTCGGTAGATGGCTTGCCACAAATCCTGATTTTCTTATTCTCGATGAGCCTACAAGAGGTATTGATATAGGAACAAAAACAGAGATACAGAAACTTATAATCAAACTTGCCAAAGAAGGCAAGGCTGTAATATTTATCTCATCTGAGATTGAAGAAATGCTTAGAACATGTGATAGAATGGTCGTTTTAAGAGACGGTGTCAAAGTTGGAGAGATTGATGATGAAATGACACAGAATTCTATCATGAAAGCTATTGCGGGAGGTGACAAGGATGAGTAAGGAGAAGAACTCGTTTTGGAAAAAATGCACGGGAAGTAAATTGTTTTTTCCTGCCGTGTGTCTGCTGGTGGTGATACTTGTGAATGTTATCAAATCACCAAGTTTTTTACAGATTTCAATAAACAACGGAGTATTGTATGGAAGACTTATAGATATTGCAAACAGAGGTAGTGAGATTGCGATACTTGCAATAGGAATGACACTTACCATTGCTGTTTCAGCGGGTACTGATATATCAGTAGGTTCGGTAATGGCACTTGTTGCATCCTGCTGTTGTACATCACTTGTAGGATATGGAGTAAATTCAGCTTCATCTGTTAAGATGCCTATCATCTTCGGTGTACTGTTTGGAATCTTTATCGGTGGTGTCTGCGGATGCTTCAACGGTTTTATGGTTTCAAATCTTAAGTTCCAGCCGATGGTAGCGACGCTTGTACTCTATACGGCTGCAAGAGCCGTAGGTCTTGTTGTAAGCAACAACCAGAATACATATGTTCATGTAAAACAGTATAAATATCTTGGAAACTTCTGGCATATAGGAGGCTGGGAGTGCCCGATACCTACACCTATATTTGTAGCGGCTATATGTGTTATACTTGCAACACTTCTTCTTAAAAAGACGGCACTGGGAATGTATATACAGGCTGTTGGTATAAATCCAAAGGCTGCAAGGATTATGGGTATAAATTCAGGACTTATCATTTTCTTATGTTATGTAATATGTGGTCTTGGTGCAGGTATTGCTGGAACTGTTGCATCATCGAGAATTTATTCGGCTGACTCAAACAACATAGGTCTTAACTTTGAAATGGATGCTATCCTTGCCGTAGCACTTGGTGGTAACAGTCTTGCGGGTGGTAAATTCTCACTTGCCGGTTCTATCATCGGAGCATATACGATACAGGCACTTTCTACAACGCTTCTTGCTTTCGGTGTAAAGACTGAGCAGGCTCCTGTTATTAAAGCTATTGTTATTGTTATAATCGTTGTTATACAGGCTCCTGCAATCCAGAGTTATATGAAGAATAGAAAAGCACGCAAAGCTGGTGCTACCGGAGGGGAGGCTGTTGCGAAATGAAAAATAAATTAAAAATTGGAGGCAATAATCTTTTATTGCTCATTACGATAGTTCTTTTTATTGTTATGTACGGAATAGGTTGTGTTATATATGAAGATAAAGGTTTCGGACATTTCCAGACATTGTTAAATCTTCTTATAACAAATGCAGGTCTTATATGTGTAGCCTGCGGTATGACCTGTGTAATGCTTACCGGAGGTATCGACATTTCGGTAGGTTCACTTGTCGGACTTGACTGTATGGTAATGGCATACGGCATGACAAATCTTAAATGGAGTCCGGTTGTTGCTATAGCGGTTGTATTGATAATCGGTCTTGTGTTTGGTGCCGTTCAGGGATTTCTTATCGGTGTGCTCGGCATCCAGCCATTTATTATAACAATGGCAGGTATGTTCTTTGCAAGAGGTATGATAGCCGTTATCACAACTGATATGGTAAACATTAGTAATGAAACATTTGCAAAATGGGCAGACTGGAAACTTCAGCTTCCATTTGGCGGTTACACTAATAGACACGGTGTTATGATGAACCCTTTCATCAGAATGCCTGTTATCATCGCACTTCTTGTAGTTGTCATAACATTCATAATCCTTAAATTCACAAAGTTTGGCCGTTCTCTTTACGCTGTAGGTGGAAGTGAATCATCAGCAAAACTTATGGGATTAAATGTTAAAAAGACAAAGATGAAAGCGTATATGTTATCTTCATTGCTTTGTTCTATCGGTGGAATATTATATTGTCTGAACAGTATGTGTGGATTCGTTGCACAGGCAAAATTCATGGAGATGGATGCCATCGCTTCATCAGTAATCGGTGGAACGCTTCTTACAGGTGGTGTCGGAAATGTTATCGGTACATTGTTCGGTGTACTTATCAAAGGTACTATTGATACACTTGTAAATACAAACGGAAAACTTCTTTCATCATGGTCAAGTATCGCAATATCAGCACTGCTTTGCTTCTTCATAGTTCTTCAGGCTGTATTTGCACTTGTTAAAGAGAAAAAGAAAGAGTGATGAATTTACAAACAGTAACAGAATAGTCTTTTTATAGCTGAACTGTTACTAAAAAACCATATTTTACTTGATTAAATGTTTTTTTTAAGGTATTATTAGTATGGTGTTAAGAAAAAACTAAATTATTTTAGGAAAAAATATCATCTGATGTTTTTGGCAGACTTAACAGCCAGAAACATCAGATGTTGTTGCATTAAAACAAATTAAAAAATATCGAGAGGAAAAGGAGAAGTAGAATGGAAGTAAGAAATTATAAATTTTGGTTTTGCACCGGTTCACAGGATTTATATGGTGATGAGTGTCTCGCAAATGTAGCAGCTCACTCAAAACAGATTGTAGAGGCTTTAAATGCTTCAGGAAAACTTCCTTTTGAGGTTGTGTTAAAACCAACTCTTATTACAAATGAACTTATAAGAAAAACATTTAACGATGCAAATAATGACCCTGATTGTGCAGGTGTTATCACATGGATGCACACATTCTCACCTGCAAAATCATGGATATTAGGACTTCAGGAGTACAGAAAACCTTTACTTCATCTGCATACACAGTTCAATATGGAAATCCCATATGACACGATAGACATGGATTTCATGAATGAAAATCAGGCAGCACATGGTGATAGAGAGTACGGTCATATCGTATCACGCATGAAGATTGAGCGTAAGGTTGTTGTCGGACACTGGTCAGATGAAAAAGTACAGGAAAAGATTGGTTCATGGATGAGAACGGCAGTCGGTGTTGTTGAGAGCAGCCATATCAGAGTTATGCGTGTAGCTGACAACATGAGAAATGTTGCTGTTACAGAGGGTGACAAGGTAGAGGCTCAGCTTAAATTTGGCTGGGAAGTAGATGCTTATCCGGTAAATGAGATCGCAGATGCGGTAGCAGCAGTTTCAGAGTCAGATACAAATGCACTCGTCGATGAATATTATGATAAGTATGATATTCTTCTTGAGGGCAGAGATCCTGCAGAATTTAGAAAACATGTGGCAGTACAGGCTCAGATAGAAATCGGTTTTGAGAGATTTTTAAAAGAAAAAAATTATCAGGCAATCGTAACACATTTTGGAGACCTCGGTGCACTTAAGCAGCTTCCGGGACTTGCTATCCAGAGACTTATGGAAAAAGGTTACGGATTTGGAGCAGAGGGTGACTGGAAAGTTGCAGCAATGGTTCGCCTTATGAAAGTCATGACAGCAGGCATGAAAGATGCAAAAGGAACATCGATGCTTGAAGATTATACATATAATCTCGTACCGGGTAAAGAGGGAATACTTGAAGCTCATATGCTTGAGATTTGTCCGTCAATCTCAGAGGGTCCTATCCAGATTAAGTGCCAGCCTCTTTCAATGGGCGACAGAGAAGATCCGGCAAGACTTGTATTTACATCGAAGAACGGCCACGGTATCGCAACATCACTTATCGACCTCGGAAACCGTTTCAGACTTATTATAAACGATGTAGAGTGCAAGCAGACAGAGAAGCCTATGCCTAAGCTTCCTACTGCAACAAACTTCTGGACACCTGAACCGGACCTTTATACAGGAGCAGAAGCATGGATACTTGCAGGTGGTGCACATCACACGGCATTTACATATGACCTTACTGCTGAGCAGATGTGTGACTGGGCAGCAATGATGGGAATAGAAGCAGTCGTTATAAATAAAGATACAAATATCAGAGATTTCAAGAGAGATCTTATGCTCGGTGATATTGTTTACCGTTAGAGAGCAGATTATAATGCACGCTATGCACATAAAATGTGTGCAGAAGTAAAAATAATATGCTGCAGTACAAAAAAGGCAATACGCAGCATCAGTAGGTAAATACCATATAAATTATGACAAACAGACAAATAAAACATCATAAAAGCAGGAGGAGAAAAGTTAATGAAAGATATAATTGAAAGTGGAAAGACAGCTCTTGGTATTGAGTTTGGTTCAACAAAGATAAAGGCAGTTCTTATCGACGAAAACAACAATCTCATTGCTACAAGCGGACACAAATGGGAAAACAAATATGAGAACGGTGTATGGACATACAGCCTTGATGACATCTGGTCAGGACTTCAGGACTGCTACAGCAAACTTGCCGCAACAGTTAAAGAAAAATATGACGCAGAGATAACAAAAATCGGTGCTATGGGATTTAGTGCAATGATGCATGGATATATGGCATTTGATAAAGATGATACTCTTTTAGTACCATTTAGAACATGGAGAAATACTACCACTTCTGAAGCTAGTGACAAGCTTACTGAGGTATTTGATTTCAATATTCCACAGAGATGGAGTATTGCACATCTTTATCAGGCAGTCTTAAATAAAGAAGCTCATGTTAAAGATGTAAATTTCTTTACAACGCTGGCAGGATATATCCACTGGCAGCTTACAGGAAAGAAAGTCCTCGGTGTAGGTGATGCATCAGGAATGTTCCCTATCGACAGCACAACAGGTGATTATGACGAGAATATGCTGGGTCAGTTTGATGAACTTGTTGCTCCGGAAGGATTTGCATGGAAAATTAAAGATATTCTTCCGAGTGTTCTCTCAGCCGGTGAAGACGCAGGTGTCCTTACGGAAGAGGGAGCAAAGAAACTTGATGTTTCAGGAAAACTTCAGGCTGGTACAAGAGTTTGCCCTCCGGAAGGTGATGCCGGAACAGGAATGGTGGCAACAAATAGTATTAAGGTAAGAACAGGTAATGTTTCAGCAGGAACATCAGTATTTGCAATGATAGTTCTTGAAAACAGACTTAAAAAAGCTTACAGACAGATTGATATGGTTACAACTCCTGTAGGAGATGCAGTAGCAATGGTACATTGTAACAACTGTACATCAGAGATAAACGCATGGGTTGACCTCTTTAGTGAGTATTCAAAACTCATGGGAATAGAAGTAACTCCTGAGGAAATCTTTGATAAGTTATTTAAACAGGCATTACTTGCAGAAAAAGACGGCGGTGGAATCGTTGCTTATAACTACTTCTCAGGTGAGCATGTAACAGGATTTGAAGAAGGTCGTCCGTTACTCGTAAGAGAGACAAATGCAAAATTCAATCTTCCAAACCTTATGAGAGTTCAGCTCTACACGGCACTCGGTGCATTAAAGACAGGTCTTGATATTCTCTTTAAAGAGGAAAAAGTTGAGGTTGACTCAATCTTTGGTCATGGCGGATACTTTACTATAAAAGGTGTAGGTCAGAAAATTCTTGCAGGTGCCATCAACACTCCTGTATCTGTAATGGAGACAGCAGGTGAAGGTGGAGCATGGGGAATTGCAATTCTTGCATCATATATGGTAAACAAGAAAGACGGACAGTCACTTCAGGATTACTTAAGCAATGAAGTATTTGCAAACCAGCACGGTGAGGTTGTAGAACCTGACCCTGAGGATGTAAAAGGATTTGATGAATTTATCGAGAAATATACAAAGTGTCTTGCAATCGAGAGGGCAGCAGTAGAAAATCTCGAAAATACAAGATAGCAGAACTTTATAAAAGATAATCTTAAATTTACGAACAGGCATGGCGGAAGATGTCAGGTTTGTGAGTGAATAGTGATAAGAGCTGCATATTGATATTAAAGTCGTGATATTATATTATAATATTGGACAGTTTGATATTGATATTGCAGCTCTTATTTTTTGTGAGCTGTTATGTACGCTCGGTTTCTCCTCAAAACGAGTCATTTCGGCTGGACTTTTGATATACTGTTTCCATTTTCTCATTGTAATACCGTGTACGTATACATACTTTGTATGTATTGCGAAAATGTCATTGTATATCAAAAATCCATCTCGAAATTCTTCGTTCAGAAGATTTAGAGAGCACATTGTTAAAAAACGGAGGATAAAATGAAAGTTATAGTTATGGATATGGACGGGACACTTTTAAATGATGATAAGAAAGTGACCGAATATACAAAAAATGTTTTGCGTGATATGAAAAAGAGAGGTATGCGTATCGGGATTGCGTCGGGCCGGCCGATAATAGGTGTAAAGAGAACAGTTGAAAACCTCGGTATCTCTGACATAATTCAGTTTATGATCGCATCAAACGGTGCAGAACTTTTTGATGTGGAGGACAAAGAGAAAAAGGACTTTTATAAACTTGATGTTGATACGATATTTGAGATAATTGATGAGTATGAGCAGTTTGACTTAAATCCATATGTGTATCAGGGGGAGGACTGTTATGCGGCAAGAAATGACTCGACAATAGAGAGAGCCGCAAGAAACAATCATCTTGGCATACATTTATGTGATATGAAAAAAGAAGTTACGACACCTCAGAGTAAATTAGTGTTAAGCACTCCGCTTGAAAAAATGGAGTCAGTTGAAAAGTTTTATGAGGAGCATAAATCTGAAAAATACCGTGCATTTAAATCGCAGGCTGATATGTTTGAATTTGTCCACCCTAAGCTGTCAAAGGTTTACGGTATCAGATATTATTGTGAAAAATACGGATATGATATATCACAGGTTGTGGCTTTTGGTGATACAACAAATGACCTTGAAATGGTGAGAGATTGTGGAACCGGTGTGTGTATGTGCAATGGAACAGATGATGTAAAAGCAGTTGCGGATATTATCACAACAGACAGTAATGACGAGGACGGGCTTGCAAAGACACTTAAGGAAATAATAAATAATGTTAATTGGGTGTAAAGGAATTTGAGAAAAAAACCGAAATTTTAAATAGTATAAATATATAGATTGTAGGATGGAAGAGAAAGGGGTATAGATATGGTTTACATTAAAGCAAATAATGAGATAATAAAGGTTTATCAGAACGTGATAACATCTAAGAAAGAGCGTGTGGAGTGGAATGGTGATATTGTAATAAGAAAAAATGCGATGATACTTGTCGGCAGACTTCGTTCTATGTATTTTGAACTCAGCTCAAGGAGGGTTTATTCAGATATTGAGGAATTTTCTCTTGACCCTGCCAAAGCATTTGAGATAAAAGATAATATACTTCTCACAAACATAATAAATATGATGTTATATCCTTTCGTAAAATGGGGAGCAATAAAGGGAATTAATGTTGAGAAGGACTATATGGTGCTCGCTGCTTTGTTTTCGCAGATTTTTAAGGAGATAGATGTTCAAACATATTTTACTAAGACGAGCATGAAATTTTTCAACGACGAAATTCAGATTACTTTTGAAGATGCTATGGAAAAATGTATTGAACATATTGAAGAACAGCGTGAAGATAGAGAGTTTTTGGAAAAGTTAGAAGGAAGTATTGAAGATAAAGACACGGGGAAAAATATTTTGCAAGATGACGGAGGTGCAGAAATATATAAGGGGTATACGAAGGATGGGCGTATAGTTAATATAAATCCGGAAAGAGGTATAAGGACAAAAGCAGGTCTTTGGCACAGTATTAGATGGATTATCGGAAGTTACGATTTTAAAAAGGAAAAATTTGATGAAGAATATGCAAATTCGCACAGGATAGGAAATAATTTTTACATGGTTCCATATAAGTGTCCGAAATGTGGGGAATTTCTTCATATGGTTGTTTTCCCTAGCGGAAAAGAGTATGTTATAGATACTGAAGAGGGAAAGGTCTATATTGCGAGAGCATATACCTGTGATAATTGCAAAACATTTTATACGCCAAGCCCGGACAGACTTCTTAAAGAGGGGGATATATACATACTTGATTTTGATAACGATGAGTATGCGGCGAGAGATTATGCACTGCTTTTAGGAAGAAAAGGTGCAAAGACGGCAAATTGCCACTTCAATGTGTATCAATCTGATTATAAAAGGGAGCTTTCCAGGGGTGAGAAAAGACTTAGTGAGGTATGCCAAGATATTGAACATCTCGCTAATTATGAACTTGAGACGCTAATCACAAAGATGGATGAGGGGTTCTTTTCTGATTATGAGAAAGAGAAATTTTATGCGACAATAGAGCAGGAACTTGAATATCGTGAGAAGATAAGAAAAAAGAAAATTAACGAGATTAGGAAAGAAGCAGAAGAAAGAAGAAAACTGGAAGCGAGTTTACGAGCCAAAGAGGCAGGAAATAATAAATATGATGGAGATGACAATATTAGTGATAATATTAAAGATGTGTTACAGGTTTACCAAAACATCAGTGAATATTACAATTTTTTGGAGGCGGCAGTAAACGAACAGGAGGAGAAAAATAAAGTATCCGAAAGAGATTATGGAGTCGAAGATAATACAAATAGTGGTTTAAATTTAGAAGACGGATTACAGAAAAATAAGGCAGAAGCAGATAATAAAAAAGATGGAAGTAATTTAGGCAAAAACGATATAGCCGGCGAAAATATTACTGCGGGAGATGGTTGTTACGATGAGAATATAAGTGATGGCACAAAAAAAGACATATTAAACGGCGGTTTGGAAAATAGTATTGAAAGTGGAGAGGACAGGGTAGTTTCTAATAGTGACGGAGAAAAAGATAATTATGCTGCAAATTCAGAAAATGGTATTGAAAAAGAAAAAGCAGGGGATAATACCGGAACTGTAGAACAAAGATTTAATGAGGGTGGCACTGACAAGGTGATAAGGTGCCCGTCACTCTATGATGTGCTTATAGATATGGGCAGGACGGCAAAATATTCAGAGATAATTGAATATATAAAAAAGGTTAAAAGGTCAGAAGGTGAGGAGCAGAAAAAACTTCATTGTTTGGATGTACTTACAAAAATGTGTAAAACGGCGGCAAAAAAAGAGGTAGAGTATATAGTATCTCATCTTCCGGAAAATATAAACTTTGACAGATATAAAAGAACAAAAGAAAAACTGATGACTTACATGGAGATAGATGTTAGTCCGTATATCAAGATTGTTGATACAAAGCGTGATAAAGTTGAGTTTGATGAATTAAATAAGCTTGTAGAGGGTGTTGACAGAGATAACAGAAATGAATTGCTCGATGTGATGGAAAAGATAAAGAACGGAGAGTATGAGAAACGAAATTCGGACAGATTTGTCGAGGGACTGAGAAAGCGTGTGTATGCTATGGATGAGGCAAAGCTCAGAGGTATATGTCCAAATCCTGAGTACTTAACATTTGACGAGGGACTTAAGGCGATAAAAGAGATAGAGGAGGGAATTTTTCTGCCTGAACTTAAATCAAATATGCTGCAGCTTATAGACAAGAAACTTACAGCATTAAAGACGGAGGAATGTGAACTTCTTGTAAGAAAACTTAAGCGTGAACTTGACGGAAAAATATCAAATACATCAAAAATTCATTTTTACGATATAAGAAAAATGAGAGATGGAGAAAGCAATGACAAAGAATCTTCATTTGTTAAAGTTGCAATAAGTACATATGCATATGCGGCAGAAAAATATGAGTATCCCATTATAATATGTGATTCTTCGCTGTTTGGCAGTGGAAAAGATGGCTTTATAGTCACACCTGATCATATATTCTACAAGGGTCTTATAAAATCAGGCTCAGTAGATGTAAAAAAAATAAACGGCATATTTTCCAAAAAAAATGGACTTGTGATGATACATATGGAGAAAGGCTATGTAAAGATACCGTGCACCCTCAGCAAAAATGATGAAAAAAATCTGGCGGAAGTGCTGACATCATTTGTTGATTATCTTAAATTAAAGCCGGAGTCAAGAAGTATTAAGTATATGTCAAAACAGGAACACAAGATAAAGTGCTGCTATCGCTGTGGTCATAGATTTAGGGACGGAAATATTTGTCCAAAATGCGGCAGCAGCTTTAACAGCTAGTGTACTTACCTGCCGGCTTAAAGCTAAATAACGCAGGGAAAATTTTCAGTCTGCAAGACGGGAAATGAGCTGTATCGGTAAATAGGTAAAAAAGCCTGCAATCGGTTGACAACCGTCATGAATATGGTACAATGTAGTAATAAAAACTACATAAGATAGAGGTTGGCACAAAGATATTTAGAAATAGAAAAGACCGACCGGTATCATAGAAAGATATATTTGTTACTGTTCGAGCCTGAATTTGAACAGCAGCAGATTAAAAGACGGAGGATTTGCCATGGATTATCAGTTAATCAGCGACAGCTCATGTGATCTTGAGCAGAGTTTAAGAGAAAAGTATGACATAGAGGTAGTACCTTTTTATATATCATTTGATGAGGAAAATTATCAGAAAGAAGTTGAAGAGATAGCGATAGATGATGTTTACAGGAAAATGGTGGATTTTCCTAAGCAGTATCCTAAAACATCACTTCCTTCTGTTCAGAATTATGTGGATGCATTTACTCCGCACGCAAGGGAGGGCATGGCGGTTATCTGTATATGTATTACTACTTCATTAAGCGGCTCGTACAATTCAGCTTGCAATGCAAAAGAGATTGTCTGCGAAGAGTATCCTGATGCAAAGATAACCGTTATCAATTCACTTGGGGCAACCGTACTTCAGGGACTTTATGTAATTCAGGCAGCAAAGCTGAAACAGTCCGGAGCTTCTTATGATGAAGCAGTAGAAAAACTTACATCAAAGGAGTATCTTTCAACAGGACGGATATTCTTTACTGTGGGAAATACGGATTATCTTAAACATGGTGGAAGAATAGGAAAAGTGGCAAGCGTTGCTTCGAGTGCACTTAACTTAAAACCGATAATAACGCTTAAAGACGGCTCGATAGATGCATCAGGAATTGCCAGAAGCCGTAAAAAATCAATAGCAAAAACGTATGAGCTGTTAAAAAATTATTTTGCTGAAAATGGTGAAGATCCTAATAACTATGTTTATAGGGTGGGATATGGATATGACAGAGAGGAAGGACTTGAATATAAAAAAGAGCTTGATGAGGTTATGCGTGGTCTGGGACTTAAAGAGGAGACAGGAATAGCTCATATAGGTGCAACGATATGTGTTCACACAGGACCTTATGCGATAGGAGTCGGTCTTATAAAAAAGATACAGAATTGATTTCAGTATATATACGAAATACCTTATATTTACAGGGCTGAACTGATGGAAATATCGTATTTTTTGTTATGAATATGTATGTGTGAAAAATACAAGATGCCGCAA
>ULUI01100044.1_pt1 | contig 14042 bp, 10 predicted proteins | sample 1958371 | NCBI WGS metagenome assembly ULUI01 (sample SAMEA4835756, study PRJEB28245) | human gut metagenome | biome: gut microbiome; material: fecal sample | place: Denmark | collected 2008
TTCGTCTTTCCCCAACATCTGAAGTTGGCGGATAATAAACGCTTTTGTTTCACGCTCGTTCACCATTTCTAAAGCCTTCAGATATGCCTTTGCAGTCACTAACCGGGCATTCTCCTCCCCTTTCGCCATGACATAATGCGTAAGACCGCTCAAAGCGTAGTCGACATTTGCGTTACTGCCTTTGCCCGGAGCATTTATCATGTTTACCAGCATCAGAACACCTTCTTCGCCGGTAGAACTCAAATCACCAATCAATTTATTGTACGCCGCTTGTTTCGCCGCAGGCATCTGAGCCAACACATCGGCAGCGGTCGTTTTGGCCGTACGGTTGGCCGGAGTCTGCGCCATCAGCATGCTTCCGCAAAGCAACAGGGCAGCTATTGAAATATATGCTTTTCTCATATTATTATCTATTTATGTAATTGTCAATTGTTAATTATCAATTGTCAATTCGTTATATATTCCAAGGTGCTCTCATCGGCTGGTCCAGCAAACGATTTGCAGCCTCGTCGTCAATAAATTCAAGTTTTACAGGATCGAAATTCAGCGTCCGGTTCAAACGCAGAGCCACCGCTCCCATATTGACAATAGTAGCCGAACGGAAACCATTCTTTTCGTTCAGAGCGAAAGGCTGGCGTGTCTTCACACATTCGATAAAGTCCGTAACCTGAGGTTCGGGTTCGGGGAAATCGGCAAGTTTCTTCTCCCAATCGGGAATATCGCATACAAAATTTTTATAAACATTACCCTTCGGTCCGGCAATATACGGCGTATTCGGATCACCGAAATCACCACCCCAAAGGACAATCTGACAACCATCGTCATACGTGTAGGTAATGGAACGCCAAGTACCGACAGCATCCGGATGCTGCTGCGGGGCATCAACCTCCACTTTAATAGGGCTGGTATCGTCTTTACCTAGTATATATTGTACGGGGTCGATGTAGTGTTGCCCCATGTCTCCGAGCCCTCCACCGTCATAATCCCAGTATCCGCGGAAAGTCTGGTGTACGCGATGCGGGTTATAAGGCTTGTAAGGAGCCGGGCCGAGCCACATGTCGTAGTCCAACTCTGCCGGAACCGGTTGCGGTTCGAGATATTCTTTTCCTACCCAGAAAAACTTCCAGTTGAAACCGGTATGCGCACTGATCGTCACCTTCAACGGCCATCCCAACAATCCGCTTTGTACCAGTTTCTTCAACGGCTTGACAGGAGTGCCCAGTCCATAGAACTGGTCTGTAAAACGGAACCATGTATTCAGGCGGAACATACGTCCGTATTGCTGTACGGCCTCCATCACACGCTTTCCTTCACCGATCGTACGCGTCATCGGCTTTTCACACCAGATGTCTTTCCCGGCTTTAGCGGCCTCGACAGACATGATACCATGCCAATGAGGTGGAGTGGCGATGTGCACAATATCGACATTCGGGTCCAAAATCAAATCGCGAAAATCATGATAAGCGGCTATTTTTTCCTTCACCAGTTTCTTTCCCAATTCAAGGTGATTTTTATCAACGTCACAAACGGCAACCAAACGTGTACCGGCATAATTGACATGGCCTCTTCCCATCCCTCCGGTACCAATAATACCTTTAGTTAATTGATCACTCGGAGCGATATACCCATTTCCCAATACGTGACGCGGCACAATCGAAAAAAGCGCAACCCCTCCAAGAGTTTTCAGAAAACCTCTTCTGCTTGTTCTCATAGTAAATTATAATTTATATAGATTAGCAATCTATTATTTAAAAATATGAATAATATCTGACAAATATACTAATTATCTAATAATCCTTGCAGATATTCACGTGTTTTTATCACATAATCATGTCTTGCACCATTCAATTCACATTCAATAGTCAATGCTCCTTGAAATCCTTGCTTCTTCAGTTCTGCGATGACAGCCGGAAAATTCACCTCTCCAGTAGGAATGGGTACTTCAGCTCCCAATTCATACGGATTGTTCGGGTCCGGATATCTACCGTCTTTAGCATGGAATTCCTTGATAAGGCTGCCGAACTGCTTCACGGCATCCAGAGAATTCGCTTTTCCGTACATCAATAAATTAGCTAGGTCGCAATTGATAAACACATTACCTGTAGCGATGTCTTTAATGGCACGGATCAAAGTCGTCGGCGTTTCCTGTCCGGTCTCAAAATAGATCATCACACCGCGCTGCTTGGCATAATTCGCCAAATCCTGCATGACCTTGATAAAATCTTTATATTGTTCGGAAGAGGGATCTTCCGGTATAAAACCGAAATGAGAGTGCATAGCGGGAATTTCCGCCATTGCACAGAAATCAATCATTTCATGATATACTTTAATTTTTTCTGCCCGTTCTTCTTTTGGCACCAGACCAATCGTAGCCGGCCCCTGGCGAAAATTCCAAACACAATGGCTTCCGGGCACACCGACAACCGTTGTTACCTTTATATTATGTTTCTTGGAGGCCGCCTTTACTTTTTCAGCAAAATCTTTTGTAAACTTGTTTTTCTGATAATTAAGTTCACAAGAACCAAATCCCTGATCATGCAGCTCCTTAAAGCTTTTATCTACATCGCCCAAGTCATATTGGATAACCCCAATCGTTATCTTATCCTGAGCCATCATTTCGGAGCACACAAACAGCAATGCAAAAATCAATAAAGAGAATTTAGTTTTCATCATCTGATATAGATTAAGTTATAAATAAAGAAAATTAAAAAGAGGGACAACCAAAGGGTTGTAAGTCTTTTTGGCCTCCCTCTTCATTTATGAAAAAACAAAAGTAATAATTTATTCCATTGTCGGATTAAAAGTTCCGCCCCAGTTATTGTTTTGTTCGAGATTCGGATTTTGGTCGATGTTACTTTTCTGAATTGGGAAAAAATAAAAAGACTCTTCAATCACGAACTCACGTTCAGCTGCTTCCGTATAAGGTACTTGACGAATCACATAACGAAAATCACCGGTAGTCAACTCATTATTATTAATTTTGGCTCTAGCAGTGTTCAGATCCATATCCGTACCATCCGGGTTGATAGCAATCGCTTCAAGTCCATGTTTAGTCCAGCCAGCCAATTTCATCATATTACGCGTACGACGCAAGTCCCAAAAACGATGCCCTTCAAAACACAATTCGATATTACGTTCATCCAAAATAGCCTGACGAATCTCTTCACGATTACCGACTTTCAATCCATAAAGTCCATCGTTCCCAGCCTCGATTCCGGCACGTTTACGAATCTGCTTTAACATTTCAACAGCAGTTTCCGAATGTCCGGTTTCATTAGCTGCTTCGGCATAGATAAACATCACCTCAGCAAAACGCATCAGGATATAATCAATATCATACGTCATCACTTTATCCTGAGTCAATGTTAAATCTGCTGCTTTGTAAATATAAAAACCTGAGAAAATATCATTGTTCACGGCATTCGTATGTGCATTCGGATTTACACCATATTGATCATCAGGGCTACTGATTCCCAATGCATTATATTGCCTATAATTCGCAGACTTTCCAGCCACTGGATATTCCCGACCATTATATAAACAGACATTATTGAAACGCGGATCACGATTCTGCCAGAAAGATTTCAGTAAAGCCTGTTCGTCTCCAACATAATATTTACTACTCGGATCATCATACTGTTTTCCATCCAACATAGGAAAGCTTTTTACAAACTCCCAAGTCGGGTTACTATAAGATTTGTCACGGCTGACAGAAGCAGGACGGGTCGTGTACTCCCATGCTGAAGTCTTATTCGGATTCGAATTCACTACCGGAAAAACAACCTCCGGTCCTTGTTCCTGTATCCAAATATCTGAATAATTCGGAGTTAAAGCAATACCTTTAGCCACACAAAAATCATAAGCTTCTTTTGCTGCCACATGAGCTTCCTCCCAATAAACATTGCCATATGGATTGTTCGGATTGAACTGCGGAGATGCTTTCAACAACAAAGTTTTTGCTTTCCATGCTTTGGCAAAACACTGGTCGATACGTCCGTAATCAGCTGAACTTCCAGCAATCTTCTCCGGCAATAATGTGATGGCATAATCCAAATCTTCAACCATAAACTGGAAACACTCCGGAGTAGAGTTACGTTTTACACATAAATCATCCATATCCTTGTCTTGAGGAACCTTTATATAAGGAACACCGCCATGATGCAAAACCATCCAATAATACATATAGGCACGCATGAAATAAGCCTGGCCCAACAAGCCATTAGCCGTTTTACTATCCAATGCACCTTCTTCCAAACGTTTGATAGCCTCGTTAATATGGCGAATCGTCGTATAATCCCACTTTTTATAAGCGCTACCTGTTTCTGTAATAGTACCCAAATACCATGGTATACCTGTCACTTGTTCTGAGTTATTGTCTGCACCAGCACTCCAGTTTCCAAAGCACTCCGAATAAAGATTGTTCACATACGCCGTAGCCAAGTTAACGTCATCCCAAACCATCGACTCATCGTAACTATTCAAGTTGTCAATATCTAATGTATCACAACCGGTTGCCATTCCTCCCAATACGAAAGCTGCACTTATTATGGCATATTTGATTTTATTCATTTTCATATTCTTTCTGATTTAAAATTAGAATGAAAAATTAAGACCAAAAGAAAATGTTCTCATCAACGGATAGGAATCATAATATTCTTGTTCCGGATCCAAAAATTCCGTTACATCCGAAATACAGAACAAGTTTGTTGCATTGGCAAATACTTGTGCGTGCGTAAGTCCCAACGGACGAAGAATCGCTTTCGGCAAATCATAGCCGATATTCAAATTCTTCAAACGCAAGTATGCCCCATTACGCATCCAGTAACTTGTATTTCCTGCACCTGATTCATACCAACCATTCCCTACAATGCGTGGATAAACACCATTCGGATTCAAATCTGGATCATAGACTTTATCACTTGTCCAAATTGGGAAATAAGGACGAACGGCACCACCATGCTGATAGAAACCACCATCAACTCCACCGACAAAACGATCATATTTGCCAACACCCTGAAAATGCACGTCTACCGTGATACCTTTCCACTTAATATTACCACCAAAACCATAATTAATACGCGGTGTTCCATTTTCACTCAACAAGTTATACGCATCATTTCCATCAATACGTCCATCAGGACCTTCCGTATAACCATCTCCACGAGTATCTTTATACAAAATACCACCCAAATATGGATCACGACCATACTGTTTAAATCCCTTCGCTTTCAAGGCTTCAACTTCAGCTGGATCGGTCAACAAATGATCAGCAATCAAACCGGTCAAAATACCGTCAGCTTTTCCTACCGGTGACAATGCATGTAACGCTCCACCTTCCTGATAAGTAGCTGAAACATCCAAGACATCCCACTTGTCGCGAGCAAAACCTAAATTCACGTATGCAGAATAATCGATCTCACCATTAGCAGCCTTATCCATCCAAGTCAGAGCGATTTCACCTCCTCGCCAAGAACGTTCAGCGTAGTTTTCTGGAGCTAATGTTTGCCCATATGTATTAGGGATCGTCACGGTGCGTGCTCCCAAAATATCAGTTTCTTTACGATAGAATGCATCGACCGTACCAGATAATCGGTTATTGAAGAAACCGAAATCCAAACCACCATTAACAGTCTTAGATGTAGCCCATGTTAAAGCCAAGTTCGGCGTAGCACCAGGCGTAATCGTATTAGCTAAATTGTTACCAAACACATAATTTCCCCCCTTATTATATTTCTGTAGATAAGAGAATGCTGCTATTTCTTCATCATTCACATCCAAGTCATTACCTGTTGTTCCATACGATGCACGCAGCTTTAAATTACTCAACCAATCGGTCGTATTTTCCATAAAAGATTCTTCACTTAAACGCCATGCAGCCGATACAGAAGGGAAAAAACCCCAACGATGCCCATCGGGGAACAATGTGTTACCATCATAACGGAAAGAGAACTCGGCTATATATTTTTGATCGAATGTATAATTAAAACGACCAATCCATGAAAGACGTCCACCGGTATATTCTTCAGCGTCACCCCAACGACGTTCGGCATCGCTCGAATAATTAAACATCTGGTCTAAGTTGGAAAGTGGTTGTTCCCCTTTAGCCTGTATCCATTCCCCTCCGTTAGAAGCCTGTTCGAATACAACCATCGCGTTAACATCATGTTTACCAAATGTATTGGCATAGTTCACAAACCAATTGAACTGCTCGGTCCACAATTGTTTAGCACGATAATCCAAGTTTTCATAATTTTGAGAGAAGTTGAACGTATTGAACTCATTCAAATTTAAAGGAGCCGGCAAGAAACGATTTCCTTCAGGATCTGCCTGCTGAAATTTGTAATTCTTCTGGAAAGTCATGAAACGTTTCCGATTGTAGTCATGTCCAATATAGCTCCCCATGATCTTCGTACTCAAGCCTTTCGTAATGAAATCCAAGTTAAAATCGAACGAAACGATCCCATTCATATTGCGCCGACGAGTTTTCAGATAACGGTTACCGACAACCTGATCTACAGGATTCCACCCTTGCCATGAACCATAATCCTGATAAATCGGATAATCTGTAATTGTAGCAGAAGGTGTCCCGTCCAAATTAGAGTAGAACGGCGTTGTCTTCATTGCATTGAATGTACAACGGTATAAATCATACACAGCCTGATCGTCGTCATCCGAGAATGGCCAATAGAAACGCTTGTCATTAGACTGATTTGCATCCAAATTGACATTCATCTTGATGTATTTGCTCAATTCTACCGTTAAATTCGAGCGCAAAGAAAATTTCTTATTTTCCAACGATACATAAGAGCCTTCTTCTGCCAAGAAAGACCCCATTACATAATATTGCACTTTCTCGCTTCCGCCTGTCACACTCAAAGAATGTTTTGTGTTCCAAGGATTCTGCCAAATATAATCGTTTACATTATAATTGATGTTGTTGTCACGGAAGTAAGCATATTCCGCCTCACCGTTCGGCTCTTTCGTGCCTTGAAAACGGGCTACAGCATTTTGGTAATCCAAATCATCAATAGCCGTCCATCTATCCGCAAACAGTTCTTGGGTAGGTTTGCTAAAAGCATAGGATCCCTGATAATTAAACACAGGTTTCTGATTCTTAACACCTCCTTTTGTCGTGACCAACACAACCCCATTACCAGCTGCCGATCCATAAATAGAAGCGGACGCGGCATCTTTCAGGAAGCTCATCTGATCTATTTCATACGGTTCCAAATTATCAAAAGCCTCTTTATCACGGATAACACCATCGATAACGAACAACGGATCGCCGAATCCACCACGCATACGGATCTCAGAAGAAGCTCCCATCAGACCAGAATTACCGGTAATGGTTGCTCCAGGAGCACGTCCAGCCAATGAATTGGACAAGTTAGTATTAGGAATCACCGACAGTTCTTCCGACTTCACATTCGAAATGGATCCTGTCATATTTACTTTTTTCTGCACACCGTACCCAACCACAACAACCTCGTCCAATTTCTGAGTATCTTCATGCAAGGTGATCTGGTATGTATTTTTATCTTTCGTCACTAAAATTTCCTGATCCAAATATCCGATATAAGAGATAAGCAAAGTAGCTCCATCCGGAATCTCTTCCAATGTAAATTCTCCGTCAATATTCGTTATCGTACCGACTCCAGCCCCACCTTTCAGGACAATATTCGCACCAATGACCGGCAAACCGGTATCGTCGACAATAACACCTGATATTTTTTTCTTCTGCTGTTGGAGTGCTGTCACAACAGGTTCGGAATGAACACTCCTTTGAGAATTATCATCCTTCAGAAATACACGATTATTTACTATTTTATAAGAGATCCCTGTATTCTTAAATACCTCTTTCAGAACATTTTCTATATGTTCATTTTTAAGATTAACAGAGACTTTGGAGATTTTCTTATTTAATAAAGTCTCATCATAAGAAAATTCATACCCAGTTTGTTCACTAATACTTCGTATGACGGTACCGACTGTCGTTTGATTCAAGGCCAGTTCCAGATTCACATACAAAGAATGCGCATCGCTTGTCGCCATAGCGGGCGATGTAGCTGACAAAAACATTGCTAATGTAGCAATTGATGCATTTTTAATCATACATGTGATTCAATAATGTTAGTACTAAGTTTTTAAGTTTATAGTTTTCTTTTGTTGTGTGTGTTACTTTTCTAATCTGTCATTTCATCATAGGCATTCATTTTTTATTATTCATATATAAAGATTTCTTTCCCCTCTATCCGATATTGGATGGGAGCTAAATATTTCAAGAGTTTCAAGATGTCAGGCAAGCTTTCATCTTCATTGATCACACATCGGAACTTACGCTGGGCAAGCTTCGTTGATTCTAAATTTATGTTTACATTAAATTTTACGGAGAGTTGGTTAACTATTTCCCTCAACGTGACATTTTCGAAGACAAACTGGTTCAGTCGCCACGCCGTACATACATTCACATCCACAACCTCTGTGGCATATTCGTTCTTATTGTTGTCATATGTCACCTTTTCTCCCGGTGACATATCTAAAATGGGGTTCCACTGCTTATCGAGTAAAGCAACTTTACCTCTTGCTAAAACGGTTTCTACGTTTTGGTGTTTCTCGTCTGTTTTTACATTGAAAGCGGTTCCAAGAACCTTAATATTCACATAATTGGTCGAAACATATAGTGGGTACTGAGCATTCTTTGCAACGTCAAAGAATGCTTCTCCTTGCAAGGAGACCGTCCGGTTGACGGCACTGAATGACTGCGGTATTTTCAATGCGGAATTTCCCCTTAACCAAACTACCGAACCATCATCCAGCGTTACTTTTTTTACGCCTTCACTATCTCCTAAAGCGATAGTCATATAAGTTTCCGGCTTAAAATAATTCCATCCGACAGCTGAAAACGAAACAAGCAGCAAGATAACAGCTGCATATTTCAACAAAGACCGGGCAATCCGGTAACGCCTTGCCCGGTTAATCCGGACATTTACCTTTTCCAAAGCCATATCTATCCGCTCGTTATCCGCATACTTTGCTGTATTCCACGAAAGACGCAAACGTAACACTTCAGAAAAAACAGTTTCATTCTCAGCCGACAAATCACGCCACCTCATCACTTCCTCCATTTCTTCCGAGGAAAGGCTGCCAATCAAATATTTTGCTAAAAGTGCGTAATTAAACTCCATTTCTACCTTGTTATATTAGGCAAAACGACCAACAACGAAAAACTACTGAGCAAAAATGATTTTTTTTTCGTTTATATTAATTTATCAAGCGTATGTGCCATGCGAAAGAAAAACGGCACAAAGCATATAATAATCATTTCTGGACATATGTCCCTTTAAAAACCGGAGCGCCAAATACAAATGACTCTCCACCGTGCGTTGCGGCATCTGGGTCTGCTCTGCAACTTCTTTAGCCGTCAGCCCTTTTATATAAGTAAGGATGAAAACTTCACGACGCTGCGCTGGCAGGTGCTCCAGTAATTCATACAAATGGCGATAAAAATCCTTAACGGAAAGCTCCTCTATAACAGAATCATCACCTTTCAATAGATTTTGATAATCTTCCAAATACTTCTCGTAAGTATGAGAATGGTATTTTTCAATCGAGAGGTTTTTCTTGAAATAGTCCAGACAACGAGTATAAGCGGATTGAAAAAGATAAGAATGGAAACCATCACTGACATATAGCTTTTCACGGTTTTCCCAAACATACAGAAAAACATCCTGAACAATATCCTCCGCTGCTTTTTGCTCAACCATAGAAGCAGTATAAGCCATTATCCGGGGATAATAGTAACGGAAAACACCATTAAAGGCTTCTCTATTCCCTTTCTTCAGTTCATACAATAAAGAAATATCGAACATACTACCAGCGATTTAAGACCATTCAATTAACATCCCACCCGCAAAAATAATAATATTTTTACAAACTTTGCTTATTTACAGACATTCTCCTTTAATAAAATGCAAGACAATGGTATTTTTTATACTTTTGTAGATAATACTTTAAAAACATGAATAATTTCACAAAATATATCTGTGCCGGATTGGCTATCGCCTTACTCATAATACAAACGATTATGATTTGGGGATTATATGGAAACTTCAGCGGCTCTCTGAACGAATTGTCCGACTGCACAAGAAAGCAGCTACCGCAGCTAATCGACCTGTTCACGACAATGATTGTCACGAATTGGGTTATCATTGCAGCCCTGCTTTTCACCCTGTTCCGCCCGAGCAGAAAACAGGATAACTATTAACTTCTAGAATTTCTTTATCAGGAAAGACGGGGTTACCCTCAGATAAATCCCGGCAGAGAAACTGGTTTTGGCAAATGATTTATAGCCATTCTGCTCCGTACCGCGAAACACGACAGGCAAATGCTCATAGATATCCAAATCAATGCCAAGCGAAAAACCTTTTGCCAATTCACGCGAATACTCTAAGCCAAAGTAAACACAAGAAGGATCATCGAAGGTAAGACCTTCATCGGATGTCGAGACAGCTCCATAAAACGGACTGCCGAACATGGAAATAAACTGATGGCATCTCCAATAGGAAGTCTTCACACGGAAATCGTAAATATCGGCAGATGCACGTGCATACACACCATAGCCGTTATCGAAAGGCCACAACTTACCGGCCTGCTGATAATAGCCGGCAGCATCCAGTTCCACATTTACACTCTTGAATATCTTATGCCCCGTGTTCCACACTCCCCCAATTCCGACAGCACCGTTCATCAATGTCTGGACAGAATTGGTCAGGATCGTATCGATCTCTCCTCCTCTGTGCTGGACCAAAACTTGCAAAGGAGCATAAAAATGAAAACGCGAATTCGGATCGTTAAACTTGAAACGGGTAGACAAACCAACCGTAAAAGCCTCCTGATGGATATCTTCCCTGAAGATAAAACTTTCCCAATTCACCCACACATCCAAATCGAACCGGCGGGAATTATACAACAATTGTAATCCCATCTCTGGATCGGCGACCATATTCAATTCCGGATTGTACAATGGCTCTATCAGATTATGATTGGCCGCCCCATACAAATCGCCCAGCACGATATTCACATGATCAGACAAGGCCACCTGCGCCCGGAACCAAGGAAGTGCATGAAAACCTTTCTGATACTGATCACCTTTCCAATGCGCAATATCCTGATAAGCCATATTCGGATAGCGATTCGCCCCCCAAAAACGTTGCAAATGAACACCTGCTTCGAGTTTCAGCATTTCCAACGGATAATAGACAGCCTTTGCCTGCAACCAAAGTCCCGGCAATGTATAGCCTTTCATAAACGAACCGGTATACTCATCATCCTTAAAGAAACTCAGATTATCAATTTCGACCGAAAGTTCCCCTTTCTTTTCCGGATCTATCCGGAAATCCGTCTTGAAAACGCGGTCCGGAATCTGGGCATAAAGTGTGTAGATAAATGAAGTACCCGCCAAACAGAACAGGATACACAAACTAATGCGCAAACAAGAAATATTTAAAAGACTTTTCATCTATTGCAAATTTAAGTACAAACGTAACAATTAAAAAGGAATAAACGAAGAACGGGGATATAGAATCTTGTCCATATCCCCGTTCGTATACTTTGATGCTATTATTTATTAGCGTCTCGGTGTTGCTTCTTTTACAACCATCTGGCGACCTTCGTATTCAGCACCGTTTAATTCTTCGATAGCGTTTCTTGCTTCGTTTTCGTTAGGAAGTTCTGCAAAAGCAAAACCTTTAGAACGACGAGTGTCGCGGTCAATGATCAATTTAACTGATTCAACCGTACCGTACTCTTCCAAAACCTGTTGTAAATCAGACTCTCTAACCCGATAGTTCAGGTTACCAATGTAAATATTCATACAAAAAAATGATATAAAATAATTAATAAAAAATTGAAACAATAAAACTTTTAGGAAAGATCAATGTCTGCTAAATCATATTCTGCAATGAATATTAAGTCGGAGATAAAGAACTACACAAACAGTTTTGCTTGTCGGGTACAAAGAAAAGCATTAAAAATGGATATTGCACCATGAAACCAAGAATTAATTCATAACAATTCAAAAAAAACACATAAAAAAGACTTTTCCCTAAGAACATCCTTAATAACCATAAAGAGTTTGAAAAAGAGGCTTCAATACAATAATATGTAAAAAAGGCCTATTTTATAGTATTTCTGACCAATTAAGCCAGCATATAGCCTTTTATGTCTCAACCAGAAAACCTAATTTTGCCCCAATCATTTTGAACTTAATTTGACATGGAAAAAATCGAAGTTAAAGAAGCCAAAGGAAAACTTGGTATTCTGGTTGTTGGGGTAGGCGGTGCAGTTGCGACTACTATGATTACAGGTACGTTGGCTGCACGTAAAGGATTGGCTAAGCCTATCGGCTCAATCTCACAGTTAGCTACAATGCGTTTAGAAAACGGAGAAGAAAAAGCGATCAAAGATATTGTTCCTCTGACCGACCTGAATGACATCGTTTTCGGCGGATGGGATATTTTCCCTGATAATGCATACGAAGCGGCCATATACGCAGAAGTCTTGAAAGAAAAAGACCTGAACGGCGTAAAAGACGAATTGGAGGCAATCAAACCGATGCCGGCCGCATTCGACCATAACTGGGCAAAACGCCTAAACGGCACGCACATCAAACAGGCCGCTACCCGTTGGGACATGGTTGAACAGCTCCGCCAGGACATCCGTGAATTCAAGGCAGCCAACAACTGCGAACGTATCGCCGTTCTATGGGCTGCAAGTACGGAAATCTATATTCCGCTGTCTGACGAGCACATGTCGCTTGCCGCTTTGGAAAAAGCAATGAAGGACAACAATACGGAAGCCGTTTCTCCAAGTATGTGCTACGCTTATGCCGCTATCGCAGAAGGTGCTCCGTTCATCATGGGTGCTCCTAACCTGTGTGTAGACACTCCCGCCATGTGGGAATTCTCTAAAAAGATGAATGTGCCTATCTCCGGTAAGGACTTCAAGAGCGGACAGACTTTAATGAAGACAGTGCTGGCTCCGATGTTCAAAACCCGTATGTTAGGTGTAAGCGGCTGGTTCTCTACCAATATCTTAGGAAACCGTGACGGCGAGGTATTGGACGATCCCGCAAACTTCAAGACAAAAGAAGTCAGCAAGCTATCTGTCATTGACAACATCTTCGAACCCGAAAAATTCCCGGACCTGTATGGAGACGTATATCATAAGGTACGCATCAATTACTATCCTCCCCGCAAGGACAATAAAGAAGCATGGGACAATATCGACATCTTCGGCTGGATGGGTTACCCGATGGAAATCAAGGTAAACTTCCTTTGCCGCGACTCCATCTTGGCTGCCCCTATCGCACTCGACCTGGTGTTGTTCAGCGATCTGGCCCTGCGTGCCGGTATGTGTGGTATCCAGACTTGGTTGTCTTTCTTCTGCAAGAGCCCGATGCACGACTTCGAACATCAGCCCGTACATGACCTCTTCCAGCAATGGAGAATGGTTAAGCAGACGTTGCGCGATATGATCGGAGAAAAAGCCCCTAATTATTTGGACTAAAATTCAGGGTAATACAAATTTAGTTTCATAGAAATGAAACATTTGTTCCATCTTAGCGAAACTTTTGTTCCATGCCTATGAAACTAAAATTTCATGCTGATGGAATTCTCGATATAACTTTCTCCCTGATGAGGGGGAAAGTTTTATTATTTTTATAACTTTGCACACATTTTACTGACAGGATGAAAAGAGTTCCACTAATTCATATTATCATTGCAACAGGCTTTGGTTCCGGTTTTTCTCCGTTTGCTCCGGGAACGGCGGGAGCCTTGTTAGCTACGCTGATCTGGCTTGCATTGTCGTGCGCCGTATCTCCTACTCTACTTCTTATTATAACCGCGTTATTGATCGGTATTTTTACGATTGCCGGCATCCGTTCGGCAAACGCAGTCGAACCTATTTGGGGAGAAGACCCTTCGCGGGTAGTAGTAGACGAAATGGTAGGTGTCTGGATTCCGCTTTTGGCAGCACCGGCC
>ULUI01051951.1_pt1 | contig 13851 bp, 6 predicted proteins | sample 1958371 | NCBI WGS metagenome assembly ULUI01 (sample SAMEA4835756, study PRJEB28245) | human gut metagenome | biome: gut microbiome; material: fecal sample | place: Denmark | collected 2008
TTCTTGGTGAAACGTCAGGCACTTACTGCGGCGCGAACTGGATCCACAGGGCCAACGTGACACAGATTATCGAAGAACAAGGCATCGCAATCACGGCCCAACAGCGAAACGCCGGAACCGCTCGACATATCATTACCCAATGCATTGGTCTCAACCTTGGTGGCCAGCCACCCCATATCCCTGATCACAACCCGCATTCCTGCGAAGAGCAAGGAATATCCAGCCCCGGTCTCAAGCCCATGAGACACTTGGAGCCATGACTACAGTTATCATGCGCACCTCCGAAGGTGACATCAAAATCAACCTGTTCGACGACGAAACCCCGGAAACCGTGGCCAATTTCCTCGGCCTTGCCACCGGCGAGAAGGAATGGATCGATCCGATGACCGGCCAGCCTTCCCATGAGCCGTTCTACAACGGTCTAACCTTCCACCGCATCATCAAGGATTTCATGATTCAGGGTGGCTGCCCGCTGGGCAACGGCACCGGCGGCCCGGGCTACGACTTCGACGATGAAATTGTTCCTGATCTGAAGTTCGACCACCCGTACCTGCTGGCCATGGCGAACGCCGGCCTGCGTCGTGGCATGGACGGCAAGATCCACGGCACCAACGGTTCCCAGTTCTTCATCACCACCGTGCCGACCCCGTGGCTCGACGGCCACCACACCATCTTCGGCGAGGTTGCGGATGACGATTCCAAGGCAGTGGTCGACAAGCTCGAAGCCGTGAACACCGATCGCATGGACCGTCCGACCGAGCCGGTCGGCATCGTGTCCGTGGAAGTGCTCAAGTAAGCGTTTCCCGCACAGCCGTACAATATAGGAAAGCCCCTCGATTGAGGGGCTTTCTTCATTTTATTTATAGAGGCGTTTGCTTGCAATCACCGGCTTATGTGATTCGTCAACATCACATTTTGCGCAGTCGCGGCTCCGCGGAATCCTTCGCGCCGGTGATGCGGTACACGTCGAACACGCCTTCGATTTTACGCACGGCGGCGAGCAGGGTGTTCAGATGCTGCGGATCGGCCATTTCGAAGCTGAATTGGCTGGTGGCCACACGGTCGGTGCCGGTGGAAATCGAGCCGGAGATAATGTTCACGCCGTGATCGGACAGCACGCGTGTCACATCGCTCAGCAGATGCGGACGGTCAAGCGCCTCGACCTGGATCTTGACCATGAACACGCCCTTGGTGCTGGTCCACTGCACATCCACCACACGTTCGGGCTGGCGTTTCTCCAGTTCGAGCATGTTCTGGCAGTCCACGCGATGCACGGACACGCCTTGGTTGCGGGTGATGAAGCCGATGATCTTGTCTCCAGGAACCGGCATGCAGCATCGGGCCAGCTTGACCCAGATGTCCCCCACGCCCTTGACGGAGATACCCAACGAGCTGGTGGTCTTCTTGGTACGCTCCACCTGCTTGAGCGGCAACGCCTCCTGCTCGACTTCCTCATCCACCTCGTCGCTGCCCGCGTCACGGACCAGATGCGAGATGACGTTCTGCGTGGAGATCTGGCCATCACCAATCGCCACGAACACGGCTTCCGCGTTGGCAAGGTTCAACTCGTCGGCGACACCCACCAATGCTTCCGGAGTCAGCAGCGTGGTGATTGGCAGGTTGCGCTTGCGCATGGCGCGCGTCAGCTCGTCACGGCCTTCCTCGACGGCTTCGGTACGGCGTTCCTTGCTGAACCATTGACGAATCTTGTTGCGTGCCTTCGGGCTCTTGGCGAAGCTCAGCCAATCACGCGACGGACCTGCGGATTCGGACTTGGATGTCAATATTTCAACGGTATCGCCATTCTCGAGCTTGGTATCAAGCGGCACCAATCGTCCGTTCACGCGCGCACCCATGGTACGGTGACCGACTTCGGTGTGCACCGCATAAGCGAAATCAATCGGAGTGGCTTCGGCGGGAAGCGAGACGATCTTGCCTTTCGGCGTGAACACGTAGACCTCTGCCGCGCCCAAATCCTCTTTGAGGGAGCCAAGGAATTCGTCGGAATCCGGCGTTTCGCTCGTCCAGTCGGCAAGTTGCTGAATCCATTTGAGGTTGTCGGCCTCGCTCAGCTCCTGGTTTTCGCCACGCTTGCGGTCGGACTTGTCAGGCGAGCTCAACGCGCGTCCGGCTTGGCCGTTCTCCTTGTACTTCCCGTGCGCAGCGATGCCGAATTCCGCGCGGCGGTGCATGTCCCACGTGCGGATCTGAATCTCCACCGGCTTGCCGCCGGGGCCGACCACCGTGGTGTGCAGGCTCTGGTACATGTTGAGCTTCGGCATGGCGATATAGTCTTTGAAACGGCCGGGAACAGGGTTCCACCGCGCATGCACGGCACCCAACGCCGCATAGCAGTCCTGAATCGTGTCGACGATGATACGCACGCCCACCAAATCATAAATGTTGGCGAAATCGTGCCCGCGCACGATCATCTTCTGGTAAATGGAGAAGTAGTCCTTCGGACGGCCCGTCACATAGGCTTTGATGTGCTGTTCGTCGAGATCCTCATTGATTTCGGCGAGAATCTGCTTCAGGTACACGTCGCGTTGTCCGGCGCGACGGGCCACCAATACCACAATCTCGTTGTAGATCTTCGGATACAGAACCTTGAAGCTGAGTTCTTCCAACTCGGTTTTGATGGCGTTCATGCCAAGACGGTTGGCGAGCGGCGCATACACATCCAGCGTTTCACGTGCCTTTTTCTGCGCGTTCGACTGCTTGACGTAACGCCATGTACGGGCGTTGTGCACACGGTCGGCGAGCTTGACCACCAGCACGCGCACGTCGCGGCTCATCGCCACCACCATTTTGCGGATGGTCTCGGCCTGGGCGGAATCGCCGTATTCCATTTTGGAAAGCTTCGTGACGCCGTCCACCAGGCCGGTCACCGTGTCGCCGAATTCGGCGCGGCATTCGTCGAGCGTGTAGTCGGTGTCCTCCACCGTGTCGTGCAGAAGGCCCGCTGCCACAACCAGCGGCCCCATGCCAAGATCGGCGAGGATCTGCGCCACTGCAAGCGGATGGATGATGTACGGCTCGCCGGATTTACGCCGTTGCGACGAATGCTGGTTGACGGCGCGCCGGTAGGCTCTCGCGAGAATGCTCATGTCCTCGTCGGGATGGTGGTATTCGCACATCTTGAGGATTGGTTCAAGCGGGTCAAGCGGATTCGTGCTGATCTCGCAGCCCAACATTCTGGCCGAACGAACCTCATGATCCATGTCGCTCATTTCGCTCCTCCTCGCTTGGAATGTACCCTATAGTACCCGCGCATCACCATATGACGGATGTATCCGGCCGCGTGTTGCACGGCCGGATACATCCTCGGTCTTTGTGTATTGCAGTCCCGTCAGGACGCAACGCCGGTTGATCCGAAGCCACGTTCCGCGCGGTCGGATCCGGGCAGGGTCTGCGCCTCGATGAATTTTGCCTCGACGTAGCGTTGGATGACCAGCTGTGCGATGCGGTCGCCCGGATGGAACGTCACGGCGCGTTCCGGATCGAGGTTGATCAACGGCACCTTGATTTCGCCACGGTACCCAGCGTCGATGGTTCCCGGCGCGTTAAGCACCGTGACGCCCTGCTTGACGGCGAGTCCCGAACGCGGATGCACCAGCGCCACATAGCCGGCAGGCAATGCGATTGCCACTCCCGTGGGCACCAGCGCCCGCTGGAACGGCTTCAACGTCACTTCTTCGGTGGTGCGCAGATCGGCACCGGCATCTCCGGCATGGGCGTAATGCAGCTGAGCCGGCTGCCCGGGATCCAGCGACTTTACCAGAACCTCGACGTTTTCCGGCTCGTTGTATGCCTCGTCGAACGCCATCAGGCCGCACACTCCTTGCATACCGGCTGTCCGTCGTCGGTAGTGTAGGCAAGCTGGCTGCGATGCTTCACCAGGAAGCATTCGGAGCAGATGAACTCGTCGCCCTGCATCGGAATGACGGTCACCGAAGCGTCCTCATTGCTCAAATCGGCGCCCGGCAGCTCGTAGTCTTCGGCAATGGCGTTCTCGTCATCGTCCATATCGTTGGAATTGTTCTGAGAACCCTTGCTCAAAGCCTGGAGCGACTCCTCGTCCTCGTCTTTGTTGCGCGGGGAATCATAATCCTGTGCCATCGAGATTCCTTTCGTCATCTATGGTGCTTATGCGCCATAGAATACATGACTTTTCCCCCGCTAGGATACACGAATTGAAATACTCGTAAAATCCGACACGTGGGGCACAATAGAATTAATAGAAAAATCTAAGGGAAAGTGGTGTGTTGTGCCTGAGAATGCGCTCGAAGATGCACGGTTCGATCATGTGAGTGAAACCGGTGAGCTCGTCTTTGTTTCAGGTGCCGGCAAATTCGCCGTCAAGGTCGATGAAGCGCTTGAAAGAGCCATTTTGGAGGCAAAGCAGATTCGCACCGAAACCCAAGAGGAGTGTCAGCAGCAAGCGCCTTCCACGCTGCCGATCTCCCAAATCCAATCCTTGATTCGAGCCGGAGCCAATCCGACCCGCGTGGCGGAGCGATATTCGTTGAGCGAAGCGCTTGTTCGGCGTTTCTCGGCGGCGGTGGAAACCGAAAAGCAATATGCGATCGAACAGTTCCTGGCGGTTCCCGCGCCGAAGGAAAGCCGTGTGCGCACGCTTTCCGAACTGATCGAACGCACTTTCGCCGCAGCCCACGTACGGTTGGAGGATGTGCGGTGGAAGGCCACCAGACGCGGTTTGGAACCGTGGAAGATTACCGCGGAGTTCGATTCCGCAGGTCATGCCGCCCGTGCGGAATGGTCTTGGAACATGCATGACAACGCGGTCAACTGTCTGAACGCAACGGCACGCAAGCTCATCGGCGAGCAAGACACGCCGACGGAAGGACACACCGAGAAGCAGGTCGACCAGAATTTTCTCGCATCATTGAATTTGCCGGGCGATTCCGCACGTTCCGCACGTATCGAACAGACGGTGTCCGCTTGGAATGCTCCGGAACCGGTTGCACCACAAGCCACGAATATCAAGACCACCGTTGAGACTCAGTCATCGGCGACCGTTCCGCTGCCGAACCGTCCGGAAATCGCGACGACGCAGTACCCCGCCCCTTCAACGACGGAACCTGCCCAAAACTCGCAAAACACGCAATCCGCCGGCGAGCAGCAGTCCGATAAGTCCAAGATGGCATCATCCGATCCTCATAGTCAGAGCACCACCAAATCGAAGCGCCGTGCAGGACGCTCCGCAGTGCCGAGTTGGGATGAAATTCTGTTCGGTGACTGATTAACGTTCCCTAACATCCCACGGCAACATCCGTTCAGACGTTCAGATCATTCAATCAAGCCACGTCAATCAGGCATGGAATATCAGATTCCATGTAGGTCAGCGACCCGTGCACGCTGGGCAGATGCATCGCCTTCTCCGCCTGTGTGCGGGAATCGACAATGGTGGTAGAGCCCGCAGCGGAGACGACCACATCGCCGATCATCGACTTGACGCGTTCATCGACTGGTCCGTAGACGCCTTCCTCGATTGCCTGCCGGCGGGTGCGCACCTGGGCGCGCTCCCCCAGCACGTCACGCCAACGAGCGGCGATGTCCTCCGGATTCTCGCCATCCTCGCCATAAAGCATGACACAGCGTGGTTCGCCGCCGACATTCGCGACGCCCCACATCAGCTGGGGTTCGGACACTATGTCGATGCAGGCTTCCGGGTCGGCGGTTATCATGCCATGATCCGCCACGATGACGATCAGCGTGTTCTTCGGCACACTTCGACGCAGCAAAGACAACTGGGCGTCGATACGCTCATATGTGCCGATCCACTTGTCGGAGTCCCAGCCGTAATTGTGTCCGATCTTGTCCGCGTCGCGCAGGTACACGTATGTCAGTCCGGGCGTGTTCGCCGCTTTCGCCGCGGTCATGATACGTCGGTGTGGATCGTCATTGGAGATGTAGTCGCTGCCACGTAACGCCGCCTGAGTCAACGCGGAGAACGCGAATTTCGGCAGTCCCGAACTGGTGACGCGAACATCCTGTTCCGCCAATCGTTCGAATATGGTCGGCTGCTGTTGCAGTTTCAGCGGTGCGGGCGCGTTTTTGAAAGAGATGAGCTGGCAGATTTCGCCATTGTCGGGATTGAGCTGCGTATACCCCGTCATGCCGGTTAATCCGGGGCATGTGCCGGTGCCGAACGTGGACATGGCGGCCACGGTGGTGCTGGGCATGCATGTGGCGATTGGCCGCTGGTTAACGCCATCCGCCATCAGCGACCGTAGATAGGGTGAATGCCCCAATCTCATATTGATGTTCCAATATCCGAGACCGTCCACCAGGACCACGACTGCCGAACGCGCGTCCGGCAGGCCAAGTGCCTCTTGGAGTCGTTTCGGATCGGCATGGATGGCCGTTGGAATCGGATGCCCGATGGCGCTGGAAATGGCGGGAAGTACCGAGGATAGGTGGAGAGCACCGCCGCGGCCGCCCTCATCCGGCAGTTCGTCGCCATATCGTGCCGGACTGGTCATGGCTAGCAGCTGGTCGATTTCGGGCACTTCAACACTCATGGTTCCCATTCAAGCACCGCGGCAGTACCAGCTGGTAATATTGCTAGGTTGATTACCATAACCTTTCCGTGAGGAGAACCACCGCATGGTGTCGCACCGCAAACCGGCAAAACCAGCCTTTGACCCGCGTACGGTCAAGGAGAACATCGTCGAAACGCCGTTGAACGAGGAAATGAGCAAGTCGTTCCTCGAATACGCGTATTCGGTGATTTACGCCCGAGCGCTGCCTGATGCCAGGGACGGTCTCAAGCCGGTGCAACGACGCATCATCTATCAGATGGGTCAGATGAGCCTCAATCCGGACCGGCCGTATATGAAGTCGGCGCGTGTGGTTGGCGAAGTGATGGGCAAGCTCCATCCGCATGGCGATTCCGCGATTTACGAGGCGATGGTACGTTTGGCGCAGCCGTTCGCCATGCGGCTGCCATTGGTGGACGGTCACGGCAATTTCGGTTCTCTCGATGACGGTCCTGCTGCTTCTCGTTATACCGAGGCTCGTATGGCGCCGGCCGCGTTGGGCATGAATGCCGATATCGCCGAAAATACCGTCGATTTCACGCCGAATTACGATAACAAGCTTCAGGAGCCGACTGTGCTGCCTGCCGCGATTCCGAACCTGCTGGTCAATGGTGGTTCCGGCATTGCCGTCGGCATGGCCACGAATATGGCCACGCACAATCTTGGCGAGGTGGTGGCTGCGGCCAAGCATCTTATGCGCCATCCCGACGCGACGTTAGAGGAGTTGATGCGCTACGTGCCGGGTCCGGATTGGCCGGGCGGCGGCGTGATTGTGGGCCGCAAGGGCATCCGCGAGGCGTACGAGACGGGTCGTGGCGCGTTGACCACGCGTTCCGTGACGCATATCGAAAACGTGACGGCTCGCAAAAAGGCCATCGTCGTGACGGAACTGCCGTTCATGGTGGGTCCGGAACGTGTGTTGGAACGTATTTCCGAAGGTGTGAAGAACCGTAAGCTGGACGGCATTTCCGGTGCCATCGATCTGACTGACCGGCATAACGGCACGCGCCTCGTCATCGAAATCAAAACCGGGTTCGATCCGAACGCGGTGTTGGCGCAGCTGTTCAAGCACACGCCGTTGCAGGACAATTTCACCATCAACAATGTGGCGTTGGTCAATGGCCGTCCGCACACCATGGGATTGAAGGAAATGCTTCAGGTGTGGGTGGACCATCGTCGTGTGGTGATCCGCCGACGCAGTGAATTCCGCAGGAAGAAGGCGCTTGAGCGGCTGCACTTGGTGGAGGGCTTGCTGCTCGCCATGGTGGACATCGATGAAGTCATTCAGGTGATTCGCTCTTCTGATGATGCCGAGGCCGCGAAAACAAAGCTTATCGCCGTATTCGATCTGGACGAGATTCAGGCACAGTACATTCTTGACTTGCGGCTGCGCCGTCTGACCAAGATGAGTCGTATCGAGCTTGAGGCGGAACGCGACGATCTGAAGCGGCGTATCGAAGAGCTTGAACGCATTCTTGCTTCCGATGAGGCGCTTGACGGCGTGGTCATTGACGAAATGGATGACGCCGTGGCCAAATACGGCACTCCCCGGCGCACGGTGCTGCTGGATGAGGATGAGGAAGGCAATTTGACGCCTGTTGTGGCGCATGGCGATGATGGCGTCTCTGCAAACGCGATGGCTGCCGCGCGCGCCGCCGCGACCGTATCCTCCGCAGCAGCCGATGTCGCCGCAGCCGCAAAGGCCGCAAAGAAGGCCGGCGATGAGAATGCCACCGCATCGGCTCTGCAGATTGATGACGAGCCGTGCGCGGTGATGCTGTCCGCCACGGGCCTGATCGCACGCACTTCCGAGGATGCGGTGGAACGTTGGGAGAATCGTTCGGCTTCCAACGGACGCGCCAAGGATGATCAGATCGTTTCGATGTTCCGCACGTCCACACGTTCCTCATACGGCTTGGTTACTTCAGCGGGTCGTCTGGTGCTGGCCCATGTGGTCGAATTGCCGAAGGTTTCCGCGGATGGGCCGCTCAGTGTCACGGGTGGTGTGAAGGCCGAGGAACTGCTGGGCATGACGGAGAACACCGATCCGATCCGCGGCGAACGGGTGATTGCTGCGATTGATATGCCGTCCACGGATGACGGCGGTCAGCTTGTTCCTTTGGCGTTGGGCACCCGCAACGGCGTGGTCAAGCGTTGGAACCGTGAATCTCCGACCACAATGGATTCGTGGAGCGTCATCGATTTGAAGGATGATGACGAAGTGCTTGCCGCTGCCGAAGCCCGTGATGAGGATCGTCTGGTGTTTGTGTCCACCGATTCCTCGTTGTTGACGTTCGAAGCGAAGAATGTGCGTCCGCAGGGCCGTACCGCTGGCGGCATGGCGGGCATTCGTCTGGCTGAGGGGTGTTCGGTGGCCGCGTTCGCGGTGGTGCCTGACGGCAAGGTGACATGGAATTACGAAGAAGGCGAGAATGGACTGTTCTCTGCTTCCGGAGCCGTGGTGTTGACGGTTGCCGGCGATTCCGAAGCGTTGCCTAGCACTGAAAACGGTGCCGCGAAGGTCACGCCGTTGGAGATGTATCCGACGAAGGGCCGTGGTACGGGTGGTGTCCGTTCACAACGATTCCTCAAGGGGCAGGATACGCTGATTCTCGCGTTCGTGGGCGCGTATCCGTTGCATGCTTCCACGCAAAGTGGCGCTCCTGTGGAATTGCCGAAGCCTGATATGCGACGCGATGGTTCCGGTACGGATCTGTCGGCGCCGATTGCGGTGGTCGGCTGATTCGACGAAATCGATTGGCGGGGCTCTGGACTGGTTCTTCTTCCGGTTCAGGGCCTTCCCGTTTTGCGCACTTGGGCCGCCAGGTTGAATGAGCAGGCTGGGTGAAAGTGCCTCCGGCTTGGTTCAGCCATATAGCTTCATGCCTTGTGGGCTGTCCACGAACCCGGCAGCATGCAGCAAACGTCTGTATTCGTTGCGTTCCTTCAATGATTCACCGTTCATTTCGGCGAAGCTGACGCTGCCCTTGGACTGATGCTGCAATGCATAGGCAAGTTCCGTACATGCCGGCTGCAATATTCGCTCGTCATCGGTGAAGCTGACGATTCTGTGGCTTTTCGGCACGGCGAACAGCACCGGCATGCCGTGGTCGAGCACGATGACCGATTCCGCTCTGCGTGCCGGTTTCATATGGTGTTGTTCGGGCCATGTGATCGCGGAGCCTGTCAGGTTGGCCGGGTCGGTCACGTCGAGCGCCACGCAGGATTGGCTGCGCGCTTCGTCGTCGCCGCGCAAGGCGTCCACTGTGTCACGTCCGGCGAATTGGGCCGCTCCGAATCCTTTGACGAACATGCCTCTGACCAGATTGCCGTGTTCCTCCATGCGTTTGAGTACCGGGTATAGTCCGGAGAATCCGCCTGCGACCTGCTCCTTGTCGATTAGCGGAGCGGCGATCACGCCACATCGGTCGAGCAGCGATTCGATCAATGCGATGTCGTATTCCTCGATGCCGGCTGTTGGTTTGCCGGCGGTATCGTCCGTTTGATCCGGTATCGCCATTGGACTGGTCCGGGACGAGTCGACCGCGGACCATAATCCACCGAGCGTCGCCGGTGTCGAGACGTGGATCCGTACGCGTCTGCGTGCGGCAGTGCGTGGCGCGCGCACTGAAACCGTGCCTTGAGCCAAGGCCCGAACGGGAGCGAATGAACTGTTCGTCACTTTGCCTTGCCATACCAAGGACCACAAGGCTTCCTCGAACTGGCTTTCGCCCCATGCGGGAAGGATGATTTCCCCTGTTTCAGGATTCACGTTGACTTCCGCATGTTCCTGCCAGATGGCTTTGGCGGCCGTGGAAAGCTGCCGCGCATGGAAGGCTCCCCCATTCGATAATACGGCAAGTATCGTCTCCGGCACGGTCATGGTTCCGGCACTATAGGCATTGTTCTGCGATTGTTCGCCGGGTTTCACCAGCAGCCGTGAATCAGCTGGATGGAATGCGATGCCGCCGGCTTCCTTGGCATTGGAACCATTGATTTTGGAGCCGACCCATACCACGTCTCCGGATGCGAGCAATTCGTCCAACATACTCGGTTGGTAATCGCGAACGCGTGCGGGGAAGACCGAGGATTCCCAAACGGAGGCGTTGAGGTATATGCCTTCAAGCTGTTCGATCACACGCATCAGCCCGTCGACGCCTTCATATCGGGCGCCACCCACAGGTCCGACGCCTTGTCTGTCCAACAGGAACGCCTGATAGACGGCCGGTTCCACCGGCTTGATGGCTTTGCGTGCCTTGGCAAGCGAAAGCGCGCGGATACGCCGAAACACGTCTTTGTGGAGCCATTGCTGGGGCGTTTGCCGAGGTGACCGTTCCGATGCTGAATCATCGGAACCATTGGCGTCCGCTCCGGCCGCATCATCGACGAAATGGCCTTTCAGCAGTTCGCCTTTGGCATGTAATTCATCCAACATGCGTACGCCTTGGACAGCGTCCAATCCCAGTTCGGCGATCATCTGATCCGCGGTGAATGGGCCATGCGTTTTGGCATATCGCGCCACACGGCCGGCAATGTCGGTCTCGTCCAAATCGTTCCAGAACGTCCGTCCGGCAAGCTCCTTCCCAATCTGCGCGATGACGCCGGCATCCAACAGCGAAGCCATGTCCGTGGCGCCCAGAAGACGTTCCAGCACTTCCGGGTCCATGGACAGCAGTTGCGTGCTGCGTTCGGCTTGCGGCACGTCGTATTGGTACATGACCGCACCCACGTATCCGAACAGCATGTTTTCCGCGAACGGCGACGGCGTTTCCGTGACGGTCTCGCTCAAAGAGATGACGCCGGAGCGTAATCCGGACATCACATGTTTCAGCGCGGGCAGATCGTACACGTCCTGTAGGCATTCGCGTGCGGTTTCCAACAGCAGCGGGAAGTTCTTCCGAGTTCGGGCGGCGTTGAGCAGTTGCGCCGCGCACAGCCGCTGCTGCCCGAAGGGGACGCGTTTGCCGGGGTTGGCGCGTGGCAGGAACAACGATCGCGCCGCGCATTCTCGGAATCGTGCGGCATACAGCACGCTTTCGCCGACTTGCGTTTCGATGATGCGTTGCAGCTCGTCCATGTCGAACAGCAGCAACTCGCGGATCGGCAGGTTGCCGTCGCCGTCCGGGAGGCGGATGATGATGCCGTCGTCGGCCGCGTATACCTGCCCATCGAACCCGTATCGTTGTTTGATACGTGTGGTGATGGCCATGGCCCATGGTTCGTGCACGCGTCTGCCGTATGGCGAGTGGACGATCACACGCCAATCGCCTTCTTCATCCTGGCAGCGTTCGACGACCAGCTCACGGTCGTTGGGAATCGTTCCCGTGGCGGCGCGCTGTTCGGCAAGCAGGTCGGCAAGATTGCCGATGGCGTTGTCGTCCAATCCGTCACGACGTAGACGTGCGATTGTTGTCGTGCCGAATCGGCTGGTCTTGTCTCCTGCGATGCCGTCCGAGACTTCCGCGCGTAGTCCTTGCGCCATATCGCGTATGAATCGGCCTTGGGACCGTCCGAATGCCGCGTCCCGCCCGTCGCCTTCGCCATGCCAGAACGGCAGTCGGGCGGTACGTCCTGGAGCAGGAACCACCACCACACGGTCCCGGGTGATTTCCTGGATCTGCCAGGTCGATGTGCCGAGGGTGATGACGTCTCCGACCCGGGATTCGTACACCATTTCCTCATCCAGCTCCCCCACTTTGCGTGGGCCCGGTCCGGAGCCTTCTTCGGGAAGCACCACGGTGTAGGTTCCTCGGTCGGGTATGGTGCCTCCGCTGGTCACGGCCAGTCGTTGAGCGCCAGGGCGCGCGGAGATGAGACCCGCCTCTTCGTTGTATTGCAGTGGTGGCCGGAAGGCGGAGAAATCCTCGCCGTTGTAGGCACCGGTCATCATGCCCATCACAGCATCGAACATGGTTCTGTCGAGATCTTCGAATGGCGCGGCCTTGCGCACGGTCACGTACCAGTCGTCTGGTTTCAGATCATCCATCGCCGCGGCGGCGACGGTTTGCTGGGCAAGCACGTCCAAGGGGGTGCATGGAATGGTCAGTGTTTCGATGTCTCCGGAGCGCATGCATTCGATGCTTGCGGCCGTGCCGATGATTTGCTCTCGTGTAATCGGGTAGAACAGTGCATGCGAGACTCCCCCGACCTTGTGGTCGGCGCGCCCCACCCGCTGCAATCCCGAGGACACGGACAATGGCGGTGCGATCTGGATGACCAGATCCACTGAACCCATGTCGATGCCGAGTTCAAGGCTCGATGTGGCGACCACGCAACGCAATTGGCCGCGTTTGAGCTGCTCTTCGATCTGTTTGCGCCGGTCTTTGGAAACGGAACCATGATGCGCCATGGCGATCGCGTCGGCGTCCGCATGCGAGGAGACCAGCATGGTGGTGGATCCGACCACGGAATCGTAGTGTTTGGCGAAGCCTTCACGGCCTTCCGGGGAGCCCAGATCCGGATACGGCTGGGTGGAATCACTGGCTGTGGACTCCGGCTGGGATGCGTTGTCCGACACACTCAAGTCCGTTCGGCCAAGCCTACGGTCGGACAGCGCATCCCGCCCTGCGTCCGCTTTGACGGCGGTTTCAGACCCAGTTTTCCGGGATGTGCGCAATTGCGCATACAGGTCGTTGAGCCGTGCGGTGAGTTTTTCCGCAAGGCCACGGGAGTTGACGAACACGAGGGTGGTGTGGTGTTTCAGCACTTCGTCAAGCACGCTGCGTTCGATGGCCGGCCATACCGAACCTCCGGTCGAAACCCGTGAGGTATGTTCATCTCCCCCGACCGAAGTCAGTCCTTTACGTTCCGCCGATGCCTCCATGGCAGGACCCACCCCGGAAATATGCGTGGTATGGCGGTTCGGAAGTTTCACGGCGCCTGCCCTCCGCCCTGCGTCGTCGGAGACGGGATCGCGCATGGCCGAAAGCGGTTCCACCACTTTCAGATCCATGTCGGGGTGCGATTCGGGTCTGATGACGCGTACCGGCCGCGTGCCGCCAAGGAAACGTGCGGCTTCGGCCGGCGGTTCCACAGTGGCGGAAAGCCCGATGCGTTGGACAGACCGGCCGGCAAGGCTTTCCAATCGTTCCAAGCTCAGCGCCAGGTTCGCGCCACGTTTGGAGCCCGCGATGGCGTGCACTTCATCCACGATAACGGTATCAACGGCGGAAAGTATCCGTCGCGCCTTGGAGGTGAGCAGCAGGAACAGCGATTCTGGCGTGGTTACGAGGATATCCGGCGGATGGCTGACGATTCTGCGCCGTTCCTGCGGCGTGGTGTCGCCGCT
>ULUI01090942.1_pt1 | contig 13666 bp, 10 predicted proteins | sample 1958371 | NCBI WGS metagenome assembly ULUI01 (sample SAMEA4835756, study PRJEB28245) | human gut metagenome | biome: gut microbiome; material: fecal sample | place: Denmark | collected 2008
GTAAAGCTGTTTTCTCATAAGGCTGTCAGGAGAGATAGACTTTCTCATGGTAGGCGTCATATAGCAGTCGATAAAATGCACCTGCGGAAACAATGCCGAAAGATCGTCTATTATCATTTTGAAGTCACAGCCTGCAAAAAGGTGAACACAGCTTAGAAAAATCAAAACGCATTTTGGCTTTTCCTCAAGCCTGTTTATTATATCCCTCACTCCGTCTATAACGTCCTGCTCCATTGTGCCGTCATACAGATCCTGCTCAGAAACAGTCACCCATGACATTCTATCCATGGCATTCATCTCTGCCGCAGTGAGGATAACGCCCCTTAAACAGCCCTGTGCGCAGACAAATATCTGCCGCGACTCAGGGATAAGCATACCGGTATGGACGATATTCCACACACCCCTTGTGGGGGGATTATATTCAAGACCGCTTTCAAAAGGCGCAGGAAAAGCCGCCTTCGTTATATTTATGCCGCTCTCTTTTATCATTTTTCTTCTCCCATACCGCAAAGCTCGGCTATCTTATCCGCCAATGCTCTATACTGCTCTGCCGCAGTGCTGTCAGGAAAAGCTTCCATGACAGTTTTGCGCATATCCTCAGCTTCGCTCACAAGGTCGCTTCGGTCTATCTCGGCTATCACAGAGCTGTGAAAATCAGCCGCAAGCTCTGCCGCTTTTTCCTCCTCGTTTTTTACGTTGCGTTTATTGAGGATAAAACCGCCAAGTGAAGCATATCCACGGCTTTTGAAATTTTCCACCGCCATTGCGATGTTTGCGGCGGCATATACAGACATACTCTCGCCTGATGTGATGATAAACACCTTATCGGCATAGCCCTTTCGCATTGGCATTGAAAAACCTCCGCACACCACGTCTCCGAGAACGTCATAGATAACAACGTCAGGCTGATATTTTTCATATGCGCCCTTTTTTTCAAGCTCCTCCAAAGCGGCGATTATACCTCTGCCTGCACAGCCAAGCCCCGGGACCGGACCGCCTGCTTCAACGCACACAACACCGTTATAGCCTACCCTTACCATATCTTCAAGGTCAAAGCTTTCGCCTTTTCGCACAAGGTCAAGAACGGTGGGTATCCTATCTCCTCCATGGAGAAATATGGTGGAGTCAGCCTTTGGGTCACAGCCTATCTGCATGACCTTCAGACCTTTTTGTGCAAGTGCAACACTGACATTTGATGCCGCCGTTGACTTTCCTATTCCGCCTTTTCCGTAAAAAGCAAGCTTTATCATTATCTGTGATCTCCTCTTGATATCTTTATTTTATAGCCTATGGACTCCATTCGTCTTTCAAGGCAAGCCCTGCACTGTGCAGACTCGTCACCTGTGCATATCTTGTTGTCATAGAGCATATATTTTTTTCTCACTGCCACAGGGGACAGATTCGGCATTATAACGTTCGCACCTGACAGCACTCCTTGTTCTCTCCCTTTTGGGTTTATAGTACCAAGGGCTGTGGTGGCAGGCAAAAGAACGTCGGGGAGCATTATCCTGCAAATGCTCAGCAGAAAGAGAGTAAGCTCATATGAGCCTTGTGGACAGTTTCTGAAAGGCGTGTCTTTATGTGGGAGAAAAGGTCCAATGCCTATCATTTCGGGCTTGAAACCGCACATAAACTCCATATCCTCAGCAAGGCACTCAACCGTCTGATACGGCGAGCCTATCATCATTCCACAGCCTGTCTGATAGCCTATCTCTTTTAGATCTGAAAGACACTCCATTCGGTTTTTCCAAGACATTTCGGCTGGGTGAAGCTTTTTGTAATGCTCCTCGTCGGCAGTTTCGTGCCTGAGAAGATACCGGTCTGCACCTGCATTGAAAAGGGCTTCATAGTCCTCACGGCTTTTCTCGCCTAGGGATAATGTTACCGCACAATCAGAGTAGCGCTTTTTTATCTCGCTGACGATACCGCAGAGCATTTCTCTGTCATAGAAAGCGTCCTCACCGCTTTGAAGCACAAAGGTACGAAAACCATAGCCGTAGCCCTCGTCACAGCACTGCAAGATCTCCTCAGCGGTAAGCCTGTATCTGCTCACGTTTCCGTTTGAGCGCCTTATTCCGCAGTAAAGGCAATCGTTTTTGCAGATGTTTGAAAACTCCACTATGCCCCTTATGTAGATATCCTTGCCGAACATTTCCTGCGAAATGCCCCTTGCAAGCTCTGCGGCATAGGCTCTGTCGCCCTCGTCATATTCTTTTATAAGCTTCACCCATTCATCATGGGAAAGCTTTTTCTCGCAGTTTAGTTTATCAATAAGTTCTCTGACCGCCATTGTGATCTTCAAGCTCCTTTACAAGATGTGGAAGCACCCCTATGCTCCGTTTGAGAATACCTTTCATATAGGCAATAGCAATGCCATAATTTGTGAACGGCACGCCCGCGTCACAAGCACATTTCATTCTGTAAGTAAGCTCTTTTGAGCCTAGCATACAGCCGCCACAGTGTATGCAAAGCGCAAAGTCTGAAAGCTCCTCTGGAAAGCCGTGACCTGAGGACAGCACTATCTCAAGATTCTTGCCTGTATATTCTTTCAGCCAGTTCGGAAGCTTCACAGAGCCTATATCACCGCACTGTCTGTGATGTGTACAGCCCTCTGAAATAAGCACCTTGTCACCGTCTTTAAGATCGTCCATAGCTTTCACGCCCTTTACTGCGGCGTCAAGAAAGCCCTTATATCTAGCCATAAGGATAGAAAACGAGGTGAGAGGGATATCCTCGGGAGTATCCTTTGAAACTCTTGCGAAAGCCTGACTATCCGTTATAACAAGTGCAGGCTTCTCTATCCTGCCAAGCACTCCTGAAAGCTCAGTTTCTCTTACCACCACTGCACAGGCGTTTGCTTCAAGAACATCTCTTATGGCCTGCTGTTGTGGCAGGATAAGCCTGCCCTTTGGTGCGGCGCTGTCGATAGGGGTGACAAGCACCACCATATCGTCAGGCTTTATAAGGTCGCCCACAAGCTTCATTGTCATGGTGTCTGTTTCAGTGAGCTTTGCAACGGCGTTTTTAAGCTCCTCTATGCCTGTTTTCTCTTTTGCGCTGACGTACACTGCGCCCTCCTCTTTTGGGATATCAGTGAGCAGGTCGGCTTTGTTTTTGGCTATAATAAAGGGTATGTTTTTCTCTTTGAATATTGAGATAAGCTGTTTTTCGCAGTCGCCAAGGGGCAAGATGCAATCGGTAACAAGAACGGCGCAATCTGTTCTGTTTAGTATCTGCTTAGTTTTCTTCACACGAAGCTCTCCAAGCTCGCCCTCGTCGTCAAAGCCTGGGGTATCTATTATCACAACAGGGCCAAGGGGCAAAAGCTCCATTGCCTTTGTAACAGGGTCGGTGGTAGTGCCTTTCGTATCGGATACCACTGCAAGATCCTGATTTGTTACTGCATTCACAACGCTTGATTTTCCTGCGTTTCGTCTGCCGAAAAATCCTATATGTATACGTTCTCCGCTTGGTGCGTCATTAAGTCCCATTGCAAAAGCTCCTCTCAAAAAAATAAGCCATACCCCTATGGATACAGCTTTGATAACAAAAAAGGCTATGCTTGCTCATAAAAAACCTAATCCACGGGCGAACGCTGTTCGCCCCTACATGAGTAGAGATAGGGCTTTCTATCTGCTTTTTACTTTTTCTGCTTGATGTGTATTCTTTCGCCTTAAAGGAGAAAACTCGTTTTCGGCGTCAGGGTCACAAATATTTATTAGATTTTTACTGTGGCGAATAAAGGGTCTTGGCGGTCACTCCCTCAAGCCTGCCTATCTTGCCTGCAAGAGAATTTATAACGTCCTGCGGAGCGTCAACTGCCACACTTATTATGTTCATGCCACGCTCTCGGTATGGCAGACCCATTCGTCCTATTATATACTCGGCATGCTCATGAAGAATTGCGTTTATCTCCTGCGCAGAGCCGTTATCGTGTGCGATTATTGCAAGTATTGCCACACGGGTATCCATAAAACACCCCCGTAATGTAAAAGTGTACTTTGTCTTACTTTATGATAGCACGATTTGTTGGCGTTGTCAATTGGAAGTTATCTATTTGAATAAAATTTTTAGATAACATTTGACTAAAATATATGACATATACTATTGACAAGTAGAGTTAGCCATGGTAAACTTATTTTGTGGAGTTCTTTTAGATAAAACATAAGAATAAAATATAGCTATGGAGGAAAAGACAATGACTCTTGATAAGCTTAAAACGGGTGAGTCTGCCGTGATAAAAGCGGTAGGTGGCGAGGGTGCGCTTAGGCTGCGTTTTCTCGACATGGGACTTATACCCAAAACAAAGGTGAAAATGCTAAAGCGTGCGCCAATGGGCGACCCTCTTGATATCGTGCTGAGAGGCTACGAGCTGACGCTCAGGATAGAGGACGCAAAAAACATAGAGATAGAAAAAACAGAGGAGAATGACCATATATGAGATTTGCCCTTGCAGGAAATCAGAACTGCGGAAAGACCACGCTTTTTAACGCCCTTACAGGGTCTAATCAGCACGTTGGAAACTTTCCCGGTGTAACAGTCGAGCAGAAGGTCGGTGACATAAAGGGGCAGAAAAACTGCACTGTGGTGGATCTGCCGGGAATATACTCACTGCGTCCTTACACGCAGGAAGAGATCGTCACCCGTGACTACATAATAAATGAAAAGCCTGACGGCATTATAAACATTGTTGACGCCACCAATATAGAGCGAAATCTGTATCTCACTTTACAGCTTCTTGAACTGCGTGTGCCAATGGTGCTTGCCTTAAACATGATGGACGAGGTAAGAGCCAACGGTGGAACGATAGACGTAAAAATGATGAGCGACGCACTTGGCATACCTGTTATACCGGTAAGTGCAGCAAAGGGCGAGGGTATCTCAGACCTTATCGACAAGGCTGTAGAAACTGCCCGAAACAAGACAAAGCCTGTTGTCACAGACTTTTGCTCAGACGATTCCGCTGTTCACAGATGTATACACGCAGTTGTGCATCTTATCATGGATCACGCAAACCGAGTGGGCATACCGCCGAGATTTTGTGCTTCAAAGCTTATTGAGGGTGATAAGAATATCGAGGATCAGCTTGAGCTTAATCAAAACGAGCTGGAGCTTCTCGAACACTGCATAGTGGAAATGGAGGACGAATCAAAGCTTGACAGAAATGCGGCGCTTGCAGATATGCGATACGACTTTATCGAGAAAGTCGTTGCCATAAGCGTGGTGAAATGCCACGAGAGCCGAGAACACAAGCGGAGCGTAAAAATAGACCGCATTTTAACGGGAAAATACACTGCCCTGCCTGTATTTTTCGGGATAATGTTTCTTGTATTTTTCCTCACATTCAATGTTATCGGCTCGACCCTTTCCGATTGGCTTTCCCTTGGTATAGACAAGCTTACCGACCTAACAGACAAAGGGCTTACAGCCTACGGCATAAACCCTGTTGTACACAGCCTTATAATAGACGGAGTTTTTGCAGGCGTTGGAAGCGTTCTAAGCTTTCTGCCTATAATAGTGACGCTGTTCTTTTTCCTTTCCATACTGGAGGACACGGGCTACATGGCACGAGTAGCGTTTGTAATGGACAAGCTCCTTAGAAAGATCGGTCTTTCGGGACGAAGCTTTGTACCTATGCTCATAGGCTTCGGCTGTTCAGTGCCTGCCATAATGGCGACGAGAACGCTTGTATCAGACCGTGACAGAAAAATGACCATACTTCTTACGCCTTACATGAGCTGTTCGGCAAAGATACCTATTTACGCAGTTTTCTGTGCAGCGTTTTTCAAGAAATATCAGGCGCTTGTGATGATAGGCTTATACATAACGGGCATAGTGCTTGGGATAATAGTTGCACTGATACTGAAAAATACAGCTTTCCGTGGAAAGCCTGTGCCGTTTGTAATGGAGCTTCCAAACTATCGTCTTCCTTCGGCAAAAAGCGTAGGACTTCTTCTTTGGGACAAGGCAAAGGACTTTATACAAAGAGCTTTCACAGTTATATTCTTTGCGACTATCATAATATGGTTTTTGGAGACCTTTGACGCAAAGCTCAACGTTGTGAAAGACTCCTCCGACAGCCTGCTCGCTCTTATCGGTCAGGCTATATCGCCAATATTCAAGCCTTTGGGCTTTGCAGATTGGAGAGTGACCACCTCGCTTATTTCGGGCTTCACTGCAAAAGAGGCGGTAGTAAGCACAATGGCGGTACTGATGAACACAAGCACTGCAAACCTTGGCACTGCTCTTTCGGGAGCATTCTCCACCCTTTCCGCACTGAGCTTTCTCGTATTCACCCTGCTTTACACCCCATGTGTTGCGGCGGTGGCGACCATAAAGAGAGAGCTTGATTCAAGGATACAGACAGTAGGCGTTGTGATAATGCAGTGCATGGTGGCATGGCTTTGCGGCTGTGCGGTATATCAGATAGGAGCATTATTATGAATACAGCCGACTGGATAGTGGTGATACTTCTGCTTTTATGGGCAGTGGCGGCGGCAATAAGTATATCAAAGCAAAAGAAAAAAGGTAAATGCTGTGGCTGTTGCTCACACTGTCACAGCAGATGCGGCAAAAAATAAGGCATAAAAGTAGCGGAGAACTGCAAAAAGAATGCGTTCTCCGCCATTTTATTAATATATAAGCAACACTAAGAAAATCAAAAATTTACAATACGTCTGGCTTTTTTCGTTAATACACCTGACAAATAATCAAAAGTGTGATATAATATAGCTTAGGGCGAAGTAATCTACCCTGTTTTTTTTGAGATATAGTTAGCTTAACCTAACTTTATAAAGAAAACCAACTTAGAAAGGTCGGTATTATGAAGAAACAATTTTTTAGCAATGAGAAAGACGGTTTTTATGGTACATATTATGAAAACCCAAAGGGTGCAAACTGCGCAATGATAGGTCTGTTCGGCGACGATCCTAATGACTTTATGGCAAAGTGCGGAGCAAAATGGCTTCACAAAAATGGCGTGAACGTTATGTGTATGTCACCTGACGTGAAGAACTACGGCCATGTGAACTTCCCGCTTGAAAGGATAGAGGCCGCTATAAAGTGGCTCAAAAGCCATGAAAACAAGAAGATAGGCATAATGGGAATGAGTACGGCAGGAATGGATTCCCTTGTGGCAGCTTCATATTTCCCTGACATAACACTCACTTTCGGTCTTACGCCAAGCGACTTTGTATGGCAGGGCTTTGAGCAGGGCGAAAAAGACGGCTGTAAGGAATGGCCTATCCCTGACGCTTCCACACTTTCATGGCAGGGCAAGCCGCTTGCCTATATGCCGTTCGTTTATGCCCACCCTGAATACTATCACAAAATAGAAGAAGAAACCAAAGGCTCGGGAGATATAACACGAAGCACGCACCTTTTTATCGACTCTGAAAAGGCAAGAGAACATACAGAGGAAGAAATGATAAAGGTTGAGAACATCAAGGGCAATCTTATAATGGTGGGTGCTGATGACGACAGCTTCTGGGAGGCCGGAAAATACGTCCGCCGCATGGATAAGCGCTTGAAAGAACGCCCTCACGAGTGCGATTACGAAGCCCTGACTTACGAGCATGGAACGCACTTTGTGCTTCCTGAGACAATGCTCAGAAAAGCGCTTCCTGTGGGACTTAAATTCGTAATGAAATTTATTTTCAAAGCTGCAAAGGACTATCCTAAGGAGTGCGAGCAGACAAGAAAGGATATCGACAGACGACTTTCTGCGGCTTTAAAACAGTGGGTAGCTGAATAAAAAAGCCCATAGAATACGCTATTTTGTGTAGGGGCGACCTCTGTTCGCCCCTTGCTCGATATGTTTTACGATAAACAAAGACCGACTTCCAGCGAAAAAAGCTGAAAGTCGGTCTGTCATTTTTTGCAACAGCATAAATGCTTTCAAAAAGAAGATCTTTGTGAATTTTGTGAGTTTTCTATTGACATTAGAGTGCGGATATGGTAAAATTAACGATATGTGAATATTTTCTAATAGCAATCACATATCAAAGCAAAAAGCAATTATTTTATATAGATAGTGGTGGGTCATCGGGACCCTGACGAAGGAGCAAGCCATGTTTACAAGCGATACAGCGAAATATAAAATAATAGGTATCTGCACTTCATGCGTACAATCTGACTATGTGAGAGATATAGTATCTTCCATAAGCCGAAAGGGTGTAAAAGAGGGCTACAAGGTGCTTCTTTTTAACACCTTTTGCGACCTTTATCACAACATTTCCTACAACCATGGTGAAGCAAGCATTTTTGATCTTATAAATTATGACATTCTTGACGTACTTATAATAATGCCCGAGGCAATAAAAAGAGACAGCATTTCCAACGAGATAAGCAAGCGTGCCCATGAACATGGTGTTCCTGTCATATGCGTTGACAGTACAATGGATAATTGCTGCAGTGTGACATTCAATTACTCTGACGTTTTTGAAAAGATAGTTCGCCATGTGATCGAATTTCACGGCTGCAGAAGAGTTAATTTCATTGCTGGCGTAAAGGGCAATGCTTTCTCAGAAGAGCGTATAGAAGCATACAAAAAGGTGCTTGCGGAAAACGGCATAGAATTTGAGCCTGAGCGTCTTGGCTATGGTGACTTCTGGGATATGCCAACAAAAGGAGTATTGGAGAAATTTTTAGAAAGCAGTTTGGAATTTCCGCAGGCGATAATATGTGCAAACGACGCTATGGCGATAGCAGCTTGCAGCATACTGAGAGAACGAGGCATAAAAGTGCCTGAAGACGTTATTGTAACGGGCTTTGACGGCATCGAGCTTGAACAGTATAACAGCCCTCGTCTTACAACGGCGGCTGTAGACAATGATGTGCTTGGCGAAAAGATAATAAACGCCATAGACCATATGATGAACGGAGTGCCTCTTCCTGAAAAAATAGAGGTCAGCTACACCATGAGGATATCCCAGTCTTGCGGCTGCAAGAAAATAGACCCGAGAGAAGTAAGCGACAAGATCCTCGAGCTTTACCATAGAATGAACAATTCTGATGGTCACGAACAGCATATGTTCTCTTATCTTGCAAAATCAGTGGAATGTCACACCGTAGAAGAAATGGCAAAGGTAATGGCACGTTCGGGAGATTATTATAGCTGGGTATGCACAAACACTGATTTTCTGTCAAACACGAGGCAGAGAGAACGCTTTAATAACAGCTTTACAAAGCAGATGAGAGTTTTCATGCAGACTTTTGACAACAAATACAAGACCGGTGAAGTATTTGACACAAAGGATCTTTTGCCTGATATGGAGCAAGTCCTTGGACGCCATAACTGCTTAATGTTCTCGCCGCTTCATTTTCAGGACGAGGTCATAGGCTATGCGGCAAATTCATATAGTCCTATATATTTTCTTTTCCAGAACACAAGGCGTTTTATAAACAACACCAATCAGATAATGGAGAGCTTTAAAAACCGCCAGCGGCTTGAAAGGGCAAATGCAGAGCTTGCAAGGATACATATGCTTGACCCCATGACGGGGATATATAATCGCAGGGGCTTTTACAAGAACGTAAGAAAGCTTATTTCAAAGGCTGAGAAACAGGGCGTAGGCGTATGGGTATTCTCCATTGACATGGACAACCTTAAAAAGATAAATGACCTCTATGGTCACAACGAGGGTGACAAGGCGATAAAGGCAGTGGCGTCGCTGATGACAAAATGCACTGCAGAAGGTGGGATATGCTCACGCTTTGGCGGTGATGAATTTGTGGCTGTTATCGCTGAAACAGACGGTGCGGACAGCTTTTACGAAAAGGTATCCCGCAGCATTGCAGAATACAATCGCAGAAGCAAGTCGCCATATGATGTGTCGATAAGCTGTGGCTACAAGGCGGGAAAGCCGAAAACATTGAAAGAGATCGATGATCTTATGAAAGCGTCAGATCGTGAGATGTACACGCAAAAGCGTAAACATCATAGTCGGCGGGACTAACAGACATAACAAGAGGGCGGATAGTTTGAAAACTTCCGCCCTTGTTTTTATGCTATTCGAGTATGCCAACTCCCTCAAGAAAGATCTTCAGCCCGATCAAAACGAGTATAATGCCACCTGCTGTTTCTGCCTTGCTCTTATATTTTGAACCGAACTTGTTGCTATGGCGAGTCAACTTTTTTTGTCAAATAAACATTTGACAAAATTGCAAAACTGTGATATAATAACGATTGTAATGTGTTTCCGTAGCTCAGCTGGATAGAGCGACCGCCTCCTAAGCGGTAGGTCGGGTGTTCGAATCACCTCGGGAACGCCATAATGTGAAGACAAAAAAAGATGTCTCCTGCGAAAAGCCCGAATATATCGGGCTTTTTTGCTACCCAAAGGTAAAAAAACGAATGAAGGCGAAATGGGGTCTGTTTATGACCGAACAGAAAAAGAATACTATCATAACAAGCGGCATCGCTGTACTTGCCGTGATACTGGCATATTGCTTCCGAATTGTGGGCAGGGGCAGCTTCTACCCGATGCTGTTTTCCTATCTGCGCAGCTTTATCTATATCGGTCTGTTCGCCGCCTGGGGGCTCTCCGTCCGTCAGCGGATCGTGCAAAAGCAGGTGTGCAGGTTTATGACGGTCACCGCAGTACTGCTCATCATATGGATGGTAGTCCGTTCGGCAAAGTATTTTATATTCTGGCAGCCGGATGCCGTCCGTTACCTGTGGTATCTGTTCTATCTGCCCATGCTGTTTGTGCCTATGCTGGCACTGCTGATCGCCATGTCATTGGGAAAGCCGGACGAATACAAATTCCCCAAGGGAATGTCGATTCTGTGGATCATCTCCGGCACATTGCTTCTGCTCGTGCTCACAAATGACCTGCACCAATTCGTATTTACCTTTCCGAAGGACGCCGCCGTGTGGACAGACAAAAACAACGGCTACTCGATAGGCTACTTCATTATTGTAGGCTGGCAGGTGCTGTGTGCCTTTGCCGCACTCGTAATTATGTTTTTCAAATGCCGTGTGCAAAAAGGAAGGCTCCACTTTCTGCCCATTGTTCCTATGCTGCTAACGATCGTTTACAGCGTGCTTTACTATGCGGGTGCGGATTGGCTGCTCCACTTGTTCGGCGATATTGCCGCATTCCAAAGTGTGATGTATATTCTGACCTTTGAGCTTTGCATCACCTGTGGATATATACATTCAAACAGCCGTTATGTGGACTTGTTTGCCTCCTCTGTCGGCACATCGGCAGAGATCACCGACAAGGACTTTACCGTTCGGTATGCAGCTGTAAACACTGCGCCTATCTCAAAGGAAACGATGAAAAAAGCCGAGCAAAGCCCGGTCACGATGGGCGGCTTGACCGTTCACACCATGCCCATTGATGGCGGCTATGCCGTATGGACAGAGGATGTGTCGGCTTTGCGTGACATCAAGGAGGACTCCGAGCTTCTTGCAGACGAGCTTGCCGACAGGAACGAAATGCTCCGTTATGAATACAAGCGTGAAGCCAAGCGCCGCAAGGTGGAGGAGCAAAACCGCCTGTATGATCTCCTGCGTTCCGCTACACAGACGCAGATCGACCGCATTGCAGAGCTCACTAAGGAATACCGCCAAATCTCAAGCACCGATCCCGACAGTGCCAAAACGCTCCTTGCCGAGATCGCCGTGCTGTGCAGCTATATTAAACGCCGCAAGCATCTGACGCTCCTTACCGACCGAGATATTAAAATAGCGGAAACGGAACTCCACCGTGCCTTCAATGAGTCCCTCCAAACGCTGAAGCTGTTGGGCGTCCGCAGCTCGCTCTATGTGGACGAATCTCTTTCCATGCTCTCCGGCAAAACGGCGACTGCTGTATTTGATTTTTATGAATCGGTTATTGAAGCCGACATTTTGAATTTAACAGGCATACAGGTAAGCCTCATAAAGGCAAACGGCTTGCGCTTGTCACTGAATGTGTGCTGCAAAGCTGACCTTTCCGCTTTGGTAAGCGGAGACTGTATCCGCTGTGAAAAAGAGGATGACGAGGAATACCAGCACCTTGTATTTGAAGCGAAAGAAGGTGACAGGAAATGAGTGCATTTTCTTCCCTTTCTGAATTTTGGCAGACCATGCTGCCGTTTATCATGCTTGTGGAGATCGTCCTTGAGATCGGGCTGTTTATGTATCAGCTTCTTCGCAGCAATAAGCCGGTGCGCAGCCTGCTGAGTCTGGCAGTCATGGCGGTGATGATCCCGCTGCTATTCTCCGTTTCTCAGGCAGATCCCGATAATATCGGGGACGCATTTCTGCTGGACGCACCGTGGCTGATATTTGCCGCTGCCATTTTCCTTGCGGCAGTTCACTTTGCCATTGCTCTGCCGCGGGAATACCGCCGTAAAAAGAACGAGCTCTCGCCGTTCTCCATTAAGGAAGCAACCGATAAGCTGCCTATGGGCATCTGCTTTGCCGACCCGAACGGCAGGATCATCCTGTGCAACAACCGTATGCGCAGGCTCTCCTTTGCCCTTTGCGGCCACGAGCTGCAAATCAAAAGCGATATGGAAAATGCCCTGAGCGTGCCGGACAGATCCGTAACCGTCAAGGATGATTGCTACATCCTGCCCGACAAGACCGTCTGGCAGTTTCGCACACAAAATATCACCGTGGACAGCGATGACCGCTGGCAGCAGATAACGGCGCACAATGTAACCGAGCTGTATAACGGCTGCCAAAAGCAAGAGGAAATAAATGAAGAACTGGCAGAAGTCAATCGAAAGCTCAGGAAGATGTACGCTCGCATGGAGAACGATGTCAAAGAGAAAGAAAGCCTTGACCTAAAGGTCTATATTCACGATACCATCGGGCGAAGCCTCCTGACCATCCGTGACATCATAGACAGCGGAGAGGATACCGAGCGAAAGCTTGAGGCGCTGCAAAATGCCATCGGTATGCTGGCAAGCAACCGTGTAACCTCTGTCAGCACAATGGACGAGGTAAAAAGAACCGCACAGCAGCTTGGCGTGGCTGTAAAAATCGACGGCTACCTGCCCCGTGATACCGCAGCCGAGGAGCTGACCGTTGCTGCCGCCAAGGAGTGCGTGACCAACTGCATCAAGCACGCAGACGGGAATGAGGTATATATCCGCATTGCCCAGCGTGGCGAACGCTATGATGTTACCATAACCAACAACGGCAAAATACCCACAGAGCCGATAAAGGAAGGCAGCGGCCTGTCAACGCTTCGCCGCAGTATTGAAAGCTCCGGCGGTGAAATGCATATTTCGCACAATCCACGCTTTGCTCTTCTTATTACTATTCCCGCAAAGGAGATCAGCCTATGATAAACACCATACTTGTAGAAGATGATCTATACATCCAAAAGCACTTTGTCGATCGTCTTGCGGCAGACGGCGAGTTTCATCTTGTCGGCGTTTTCCGTGACGCCTTTGAAGCGGAAAAGCACTGCGACGCCACCGTAAAGCTCGTCCTTATGGATGTGCAGACGCAGCATAAGCATTCCGGTCTTGCCGCCGCAAAGCGCATCAAAAAGGCTTTTCCGCAAATCAAGATCGTTGTGGCTACCTCGCTTGTCGATCCCGAAGTTTTGCAAAGAGCCAAAATGGGTGCTGCCGACAGCCTGTGGTATAAGGACCACGGAACAGAGGAGCTGATGAGCGTGGTAAAGCGCACTCTGGCAGGCGAAAAGGTATTCCCCGATAC
>ULUI01094851.1_pt1 | contig 13636 bp, 18 predicted proteins | sample 1958371 | NCBI WGS metagenome assembly ULUI01 (sample SAMEA4835756, study PRJEB28245) | human gut metagenome | biome: gut microbiome; material: fecal sample | place: Denmark | collected 2008
GGCTTACCTTTAAGAACAAACACATTCAGAATGTGTTTTAGATAATCAAAGACTTGATTAACTTTCCATTCTTCGGTAGCACCAGGAATAGTAAGAGCATTGCTTTCAACAGGAGAGAAACGAAGAGTAACATATTTACGAGCAGTTGCATCCTTAGCATTGCTTGCAAAAGTAAATACTAAACTCGGAATAGCAAGACCTGCAAATGAAGCACGACCACTATCTTCTTTCTCAGTAGCCCAAGCAAGTTCAACTGTTTCAAGATGTCCTTTAAAAAGATGAGTAGCCTGGTCAATATCACGTTCGTCAAATTTAAGACGAGCAGTACCACGACTTTCGGAAAGACCACGACGGCGTTTCTTAGGAGCTTCAGCAGTTGGTTGATTCTCTACTTTAGTTTCTTCAACAGCTGCATTAGCAGCAACATTTTCTACTTCGGCTGCTTGCGCATTAGCAGCCACTCTTGTAGTTGGCATAATTTAAACGTTTAAATGGTTAATAAAATAAAGACAAATAAAAAGGTGTACAATCAACAATAGTATCATGTACACCTTTTATATTAGTTATCTAAAATAACGGAGAATTATTCAGCGTCAGCTTCTTTTTTAGCAGCTTCTACATTACGACCACGAGTCGGAGTTTCGTCTTTGAACTTACCAAGCATAGCAACCTTAACTTCAACATCCTTACAACCGTCATTGTAAATACCTGTACGAAGTTCAGTTACATCTACTTCAAAAGTACGATTAACAGTCTTAGCTGCATCACCCAAATCAGCTTTCAGTGTAGCCCAAACAGCAGCATCAGAGAAAGTCAGAGTAACACCAGTACCTGACAAGTTAGAAGAATTAGCACATTTAGCACCTGAATACTTCTCAACTTCATCAGCGTCAATAGTCTTAGCCAACATCTCTATTTGCTGTTCTTCTGTGATTCCCTCGGCTTGCAGAGAAGCAGCAAAATCGGGGTCACCATTGTTAACAGCACTTTCAAAGATAGCTGCAAAGTTATTCTTAACATAAAGCAGCTTGTCGGCAATAGTCATACGTTCTTTGCACATCATAGGATTACCTTTAGCGTCAAACAGTTGAACACCTTTAGCAATACCCCATTCGTCAAATTCAGCATGAATAGCAGCAACACCCTCAGAAGTATTGATGTCAATACCATTTTCTGCACACAGAGCAACAAGTTCCGGATTACGTTCTGCAATAGCCTTGTCAACTTCGGCAACAGTAGAAATAAACATTACATAGTCACCGTTAGCCAGACCCAAAGCACGAGATACAGGCGGAGTGATACGGAATGCACCAACTGTCGGATTGATAACCAATTCAGGTTCACTAACAACACCACGTTTAGCAACGTTAACTGCACCGAGACCAAAACTTAATTTACCATTTGCAAAAGTTTTCATAACAAATTTGTTTTTAAAATTAATATTGTGTGGCTTATCACCACGTTAACTAAAATTTCTATTTGTAATTTAATTGACATTTTCAGCACTAATGTCGATAATATCCGCATCATTAAGTTCACGACCACTAACAATTTTCAATTCAGAAGTTTCCATAACTCCAAAAAGAATATCAGAAGCAATATCGCGAGCGGCATAAGTAAAAGCACGATGTCCAATAAGAATACGAGCATATTTTTGGTATGTATCTTTGGCAAACATACCTGCTGCTTGAGCTTCTGAATAAGAAAAATGTCCAATAGCGTGAACTTCTTTACCATTAACGATACGGCAAAGGTCATATTCCGTAACAAAATCAATAGGTTTAGCAGGAATACGAGTTATAGGTATCTTCTTTTGAGCAATAATATTATTAGCATGTTTCTGATTAACAGCTACTTGATGATGTTCAGTAAGCTGATATTCACGATAAGTATTCCCATTAAAATCTTGATACCATTTAACTGGATAAACATATACATGTTCTGTATCAGTTTCTGATTTCTTAGCAGCTTCATCAGCATTTGTAGCTTTAATACAAAAGTCTGGAAGAAGATTTTCGGCATAAACATTAAAACCATCAGTATATTCATACTGAGCGATATAATCTTTAGTAAGTTCCCAAGTTATCGCTGCCCTTGATAATAATGCTTTAATAATATGAATATCAGTCCCAGTCTTACCGTTAATAACATGAATATGTTCAATACATGTACTAAAAGGAAGACCTAAATCTTGTGCTCGCATAAGGATAGCAAGACCATCATTAACAGACTTAACACCACCTTTTTCACTTCTCATAATCTTAGTGATAAGCATTTCAGCAGCAGCTTGCTGCTTAGCATCAAAAAGATTAATAGAACTAAAACCACGAGCATGATTAACAGGAAGATTTTCATTTTTAGTTGCAGCAGGAACTGAATCTGCAACTACTTCTTGTTGTTCATTGATTTCTTTATTCTCCATTATTTCAAAGACCTAACCTTTTTGTTCTTGATTACATTGACAAAGATAGATATTATCTTTAAACTAACCATCATCAGCAACAAAAAAATTCTGTTGATTATCAGTTTTAATAATTTCGTGCATTGGGCTGTTTTTCTCTTTATTTAGCTCTTTTTCCTCAATAGTGCCAGCAAGATACAATTTATAAAATACAGCATTATCAGTATTAAAATGAATACCGTTATAACGATAACGAAACTCTTTGATAGTATCGTTGAACGGGGTAGTGAAAATAACGGCATCTACGCTGCATTCCAGCCCCGTATAGCCACGATTTTTCATACTCAATACACTTAATAAGGTAGACTTCTGAAAGTCGCTTAAATCGCACGAATTTGCGTCGAGATTAAATCGCTCGACATTAAGATTAGAAAGAGCTTGTGCTTTATAAAGACGAATTTCACCTTTATTATTTCCAGATTTATAACGAACATAATCTCCAGTTGTTTCGTCAATAATAGCTTTAGGAGCAGCACAATCGTGATAATCACCACAAGCAATACCATTCTCAAGAAGACATTCAGTTATAGCAGCAGCAAATTCACCACGTTTAGAAACAATAATAACTTTCTTACCTTTAAGCTGATTATTAAGCAAATCTAAAATAGCGTCAAACTTACTATAATTATCGGTAAGAAGATTCTTACGTTCTCGCATAACATTATAAGCTGTATTAGCTCGTTCTTCGAGAGAAGTAGGATTAAAATAGGAATCAACTTCTTTATCAAAAGGATTATTTGGGTCGAGTTTGTCACTCCAACCATTATAAGCAGCAATACCAAGACGAACTTGTTCAGCACTTTCTCCAGTAAATTTGTTACCATTACGAGCAAACTCCATAGTTTCAAAACTACCAAAGATATTAATACAGCCAGTAATATAATCAGTATATTCCTCATACTTTTCTCTATCACCAGCTTTAGTAAAGCCAAGCATGATACGATGTTCCTCTACGGGGGAGATAACAGATGTAATGTCTGTAATCTTAGCATTATTCATTGGCGGAAAAAGCTTATAAATTTCAGCTTTATCAGCAGCAGAATATTTATCATTACCAATAGCATTATTCATAATAAACAAACCATACTTTGTTCGAGATGCAACAGCACGAACTCCAGCAACAGTTTTAAGATTTACATAAATAGCGATATTATAACGATAATTAATATCATGTCGAATATAATCGACACTTAAAACAGTATAATTAGTAGTAGGAATATTATTATTGTTAAGAGTATTAACTACAGCAGAACGAGTAGCATAACAATCAACAACAATAATAATTTTAGTAGCAGGATTTTTAGCAATACTTCTTTGACAAATTTCAAGACAAAGAAGAGTTATATCCTCGTCAAGTGTATAAATGTAAGTAGCATTGGCATTAAATTCACTAACCCAACGAGTAGCAATATCGTAATAGTTATTAGGTATCTTCATAGTCATCTTCATCAAAGAGAGTATTATACATTCCAGCTTGTTTTTTAATCTTAGTCTTGCCTTTACCTTTAGGAGATATGCCAAGCTTTACAGGATTGATAATCTTATATGCTTCATCATAATAATATTTATAATTAATATCACGAAAAGCAATATCAACATCATCAAGACTGTTACAAACTTTAACTTGAACTCCAGCAGCCATACGTTGACGAGCACCACTAACATTATGAACTTTCTCAATCATACATCCACTGTTAGAAACATAAAAACGAACATATCGTTGACAAACATGAACGGTATATTTACCGTCAACAACTTTGGTTTCTTCGACATGGAACTGCTTCCCGACGTTTTGACTCATACAGAAGTCAAGAATATTGGTAGCAGCTTTAAGAGTATCCATAACAGGAATGTGATTAATAAAATAATCATAAACAGCTTTGCTAACAATAGGCATACTATAACCTTTTTGAAGATCATTAAGATACATGAGAGGATTAAACGTTCCTTTGAGTTCATCTTCAAGTTTAAGCTCGTTAGTTTTCTTATCTTTAACTCGAAATTGAGCAATATAATTGTTCACATCACGAGCTATAAGACAATGAAGAACATCACTATCGGCACTCATACCGGTTCTTTCTTGCCAATCTTTAGAAATAGCATTAAAAGTTTCTATTTGGTCTTCATAAACCTTAACCATAATACCATCAGTATTAGCAGAAATAATACGAATACCGTTAGCTTCAAGTTCTTCACAAAGCATAAGCATCATTAATTGGCCATTTATAGTAACTTGAAGAGTTGCAAGACGGTCATATAAAGCTCCGTTTTCAAAACCAAATTTACCATAAATAGAATTAATAACTATCTTAAGAACAAGCGCAAGAACATCACGAGGAATACCATCTACAATAGCTTCATCAGAATGTTTAATTGTAACACGAGTATCTTTCATCCATTGAATAAGATTACGAAAAGCGCTCTTAACCATATGAGCAGGTGCAACTCCGTAATAAGCCATGATTGACGGATAATATGAAGAAATATCGAAATGAAGAATTGTATAAAGACGTGAATCTACGGGTTTATCAATAACCTCCCCCGTAGAGGAATGCCATACCCCTTTCCATTCAGTAGTGCTCCATATTTCCATAGGAATATCTTTACTATGAAGACCACCAGTAGCCAAATTATAAACTGTTTTACCAATAATAATTTCTTCTTGAAGAGAATCTTTATTAACTCGATAAACAACAGTCTTTCTAAGTTTAGCAAGTAATTCTTGAAGTTCAGGTTTATGAAATCTAACACAATCAAAAATAATCTTACCAATACTCATGGCTTTACGTTCGGTTCTTCCGTCTTTCCAACGGTCATAAGGAATACCACTAAATTTAGTATAGAATTTCTGAAAAAGAACATCAGCCATATTACTACGGCTACTATTAAGAACATCTACTTCATAACTTGCACTAACGGCATAACGAGATTTAATTTCGTCAGGTTTAAGACGAACTATTTCGGCAACAATAAAAACATCGTTAAGATTATAATGAAGCATATCAGGAATATATTCATCGAGAATATACCTATCCCACTTATCAATAGTGTTATTAAGTTCTTCAAGACTATATCCTTTATACTTTACATCTTTATGATAATATTCTGCTTCTTCTTCGTTTATAGGAGGAAGTTCATATTCAAGAAGTTCATACCATTGAAGATTAATAGAAGTCTGTTTAAGACCTTTAGGAATATATTTCTTTTCTCCTGTTTTACTATCGTTATATGTACCAGCTTTATTAAGAGCAAAAACTCTCATAACATCAACTCCAACAAAAGGAAGTTTAAACTTATTAAGACTACGAAGAAAGAAATCATTTTTACCAGCTTCTTTATCATTCTGTAGTTCAATAATACGTTTACTTGTTTGATAAAGTTTAGTTATAAGTTCTTTAGTAGTATCAAACTGATTAAAATACATAAGAAAAGCAGCAATCATAAGATTGTCATAAGCTTTACTATTATATCCATATAAATCTGTACGGGCAGGAACTCCATTACTGTCAACGGCAAATTTATAAATATAATCAACCATAGTAAATAGTTGACTATCATCAGTAGCAGTAATGTAAAACTTTTTGCTTTTAACTCGATTAAGCCTATCTTTAATCTCAGCAACTGTTAGTTTTTGAATAAGAGGAATTTTCTTTCCTTTATTATTAACACAATCTTCAAAAGTTTTAAGATAGTCAGCCAAATCAACAAAAGTAATAGAAAAGAAATTGGGAAGAATTTCAACATCGAAACATTCTATTCGGAGCATAATGTTAAGTTCTCATATATCTATATTTATTAAAATGTTGAATAGCTTTAGCAAGTTTGCTTTTTACAGCTTTAATATGCTCGGCATCGCCAAGTTTGGTCAAATTGAGAGGAATATAAAGAATATGATAACCATTGGAATAAAAGCTTTTAAAACTATTATTTCCCGGAAGAACAGTATTCCAAGCACGTCCAAAGATTATCATAAACTTATATTTAATAGGAGTAAGTTCTTGACACATAATTCGATTACAATGAATATTAGCATCTTTAGCAACATTATAAGATGGATATTTAGGACACTTAATATCATAAGTAACATAACATTGTTCAAGTAGTTCGTAATTAGTCACATCAAGCCACATGGCTTTTAATATACTAATAAACTTATCTCTATTTTCCTTGCCATAAGCACGAGGAATAACAAGAACAGTATCAGAAGTAATACAACCAATTCCTACTTCAATATTACGACCAGTATTAAATAACCGATTAGGACAAGAAACACAATAGGCACATGTATCAACAGTCATATAGAAAATCATTCTTCTATTATAACATGAGCATCATAACAATAACTTTTAAACATTGGAGAATGAACAAGAACTTTATCATCACTTTCAATAATATCGTAATTCAAATATTCATCTTGATTCATATTCCAAGAATATTCGGTTTCTTCTAATAGACCAACAATAAAAAGATTAAAAATAACTGTATATCCAACAATAATACCTTTATCTTTATTATGAGCAATACAAGACTTGCCAATGTATTTACCAAAATCAGAAACCTTATCTAACGAAATTTCTTTTTTAGCCATAATTTAAAACTAAGAAATCAGAAGCACGAGAACAAGCAACATAAAGACGTCGAAGCAAATCATCAGCATTTGTATAAGGATGTCCATTCTTATCAAATACCATATCGTTTATATCAACGAATACATTTTTGTATGTACTACCTTGTGCTTTATGGCTTGTCAGAGCAAAACCGTAATCAATATCACGAGTAAACATAATACGTCCAAGAGTATCTCTAACATCACAAAGAAGAAGATATTTACGCTTAAATTCAAAATACTTTTTCCATTTATAACTTCTATCATAAGATTGAGCAGCTTTAGCAGCATCAATAAGATAACTTAGTTCTTGACAATAAGTATTAAAAGTATAAGCATCTCTGTGGTCAATAACAAACAAAGGTTTAGTAATTCCACCACCATGAATGGCTTGAAACTTAACCATAAAACCTTTAAAGTTATAATCTTGGTCAATAAAATTAAGAATATCACGAATAATATAATCTTCGCTATTATTAATAATAATATCATTAAATTCATCAACTATTGTAGTATAACTCATAATCAAATCATTATTATTAAGAATAGACCTATCAGCATTTTTAATCGTAACATTCCTAATATGATTATTCCAACCAATAACAGCTTTGTTTGTATAAGCAACAAGACGATATAAATCTACATTCTTTTCAAAATCTTTATCAACGAAACCGCGATTGATAAGTTGTTTAAATTCATCATTACCAACAACTATATAACCTTTGCCGTCAACAACATTCTTACGATGATTACAAATATAAGAAAGAAAATTATAACTTCTATTCTTAATATCTGTACGAAGAATACTAAGAAGTTCTCGAATAGGATTACTATCTTCTTGTCTAACAATCTCAGTAAGGCGATTAATTTTATTCGCTACTTTAAAAGCATAAGAAACAGTTTCTTTAACAGGAGCAAGCTGACTATCGTCACCAATAAAAATAACCTTAATTTCTTGTTTTCTACAATAAGCAAGTATATAATTAACAAGAGCACGATTAAGCATCGAACTTTCATCAATTATAAGAACTCGTGCAGTCTCACCATTAAATTTAACAGCACCAATGGGTCTGAAAGCTGGATTATTTGGGTCAAAATCTTCAATATCAACATCAAGACGAAAACCAAATAATTTTTGAATAGTATCAACTTTCATTTTAGTGGCATTGGCAAGAACACGACAAGCTTTATGTGTAGGTGCAGTGCAGACAATCATAGACCTTGTATAACGACAATGTTCAATAACATATTTCATAACAAAAGTCTTACCAACGCCACCAGCTCCGCATAAAGCTTGTACGTTATTACTTGTAGAAAACGGAGAAGCAATAAAGTCTATAAGATTATCAACAGCCTTTTGTTGCCCTTTATTAAGAGTAACAGTTTCTTGATTTCTTTTACTCGGAACAAACTCCATTATCTATATTTATTTCTTTTTCTTTATTAATATATTCTTCATATTCTTTATAAGCATCAGATATTTCTCTTACATCATAAGGATTGTAACGAACAATAACATGAAAACGAACAATACCAAAATTATCCTTAATCAAATTACCTCGTACAATAAGACCATCAGCAATAGCAGAATAGAATTTCTTATTCATACCAATTCTACTTTCTTTATCTCGAATAATCTTAATACGATGTCCATATTTATCTTTACCACGAAAATAAACAGTTTTACGTTTAACTGTTTTATGGCTATCAGGGTCAAAGAAATAAGAACTATTAAGTCCAAGATAAGGATTATTGATATAACATTTAAGAACTCCATCAACAGTAATAACTTTACCTGTTACATCTCTTGCTATTACATCATTTTTCTTAACAGGAGCACGCTTCTTAGGTTGAAGCGCAGATAAAGAGAAATTAAACTTAACCATGACTTTAACGTTTACGAGCCATAATCTTGTTTACTTTAGCAGCAAGAATGTCTTTAGGTTTATGCTTGATATTTACATCAGCAGAATCATCAGCATCGTCTTTCTTTTCTCCTTTACGGGGGGCAACATTAGCTTTATAAATTTTCTTATACCCACAATGATTGCAAAGAAAATCCAGCTTGCCATTAGTACCATTACCAAAAGGAATACCATTAGCAATAATAATAACTTTAACATTAGTATCAATGCTGATACCAGACATTTTTTTAAGAACGTTAATAACTCCAACTTCGTCGTATTTTCCCATAACTTTACATTGGTTAAATTAAACATATATAAATAATAAATAAGCCGCAATTACGGCAATAATAATCCAAATGCTTTGAGCGTCATACTTATTGTCAAATACATATTCGTTTACAAGACAAATATTAAGACAAACAAGAATAACAATAATATCGGCAATAGTATTCATAATAATACGATTAACCTCCCCCGTAGAGGATGAACAACATCAACTCATCTTATCAACAATTATATCAGCAATAGTAACAACAAGATGAATAATAGCTGCAATAATAACAATAATTGTAATTGCAGCTTTAATCCAGAACTTTGTTTCCCATCTCATAATCCACGACCATTAAAAGAAATAACAGTAGCGTCTTCTTCAATAGAATAAGTAGATTTAACGAGGTCAATAGCAACAGGAGCACCTTTAATATTATTGTTGGCAAAATAACGAGCAGCAACTTTTTTACAACTTTCTTCTGTTTTACCAAGAACAATAATAACAACACTCGCATCACTGGTAGAGGAATATATCTTCATCATAATATTAAAAATTTAAAGATTCAACAAGAGCAGGAAAATCACAATCAATTTTAGTAAGATGATAATTATCAAATTTATCTTTTATACTGGCATTAATATCATCATCTACTTTTTTGATAGATTCTATAACTTTAACGTAAAAAGATATATTATTAACTATCTTATAAGCATCGGCAGGTTTAAAAGCACAAATATAATAAATATAAGTAAGAATTAGTTTAACTCCTTGTATCAAAGCATCTGTTTTGGTAACATAATAAACTTCAGTAATTGTTATATTTTTAATTTCTTTATTGCCCGAAACATTAATATTAAGAATATAACAATCATCTTCTTTATTAGCAGTACACCAAATACCAAAATGAGAACGAAAGAAATCAACAACTACTTCTATATCGTCAACATTACGTTCCATAAGAGCATTAAGCATAATATTAATCTTAATGTATTTCTTATAATCATAACTAAAACTAAACATAACTTCGTATTATATAATAAGAAAATAACGTATTTTAAGCCTCGCCATGCGATTTTTATTCGAGAACGATAGATTAATCATTTCGATATAGAAAATCGTATGACGAGCAAAAGAAGCCTATCTACGAAGATGTGGCGGTCTGTTTAAGTACTTCTCCGAAATGCAGCTTATCACTAACTGTGGAGCAGTACGAACACGATAAAGAACTTTATCAGCATCTTTAGCAAGACTACGGTCTTCGATAATTCCAAAACGTTTTTCGGGTATTACCCAAACAACATCGCCGACTTTATAAGCAGCCATATCTTCGACAGCTTTATCTCTTACATCAGCATCAATGATTTCTTCAATATTATCCATAGTTATTTAGATTTTTCTTTAAGAGATTCATAAAGAGCTTTATTTTCTTTAATAAGTTTAGCGTTAAAATCATTAACCTCTTTAGAAACAGCAACAGTTTTAAGCATAACCTTATGGTTTTCTTCTTGAGCTTTATTAATCATATTAATATAACCATACATACAATTATAATAATCACAAAGCGTATTGATTCTTCGATACAGATGTAATATAAACACAGACAAAGAAATTGTTGTCAACGATAACGCCAATATTGCCGACAATAATAATTTGGGATTTAAAATAGTTTGTTCCATAAATAAATATATTAAGTAAATAATAATTAGCAATAACAAAAAAGCCAGCACTATTCTCTCGAACGGCACTGGCTGCATGACAAAACAGGTTTGTAAACAAGGTTTACATTCAACACAAGTAGTATTGTTATAACTAACCTTTTAAACTCTAAGACAATGAACTAAATAACGATTAACAAGAACCTATTTAGCTGCAATCACCCCCCGTAGAGGATGAAAAGCTTCATTGTTTCGGCTTCAATTCGCCATCATCAGTTAGAGAAAGAATAATAGCACTATTCTCACGAACTGTGCTATTCAGTTGTTAATTTTAAACACATGGAAAACACAATACATTTTCTATATCAATAGTTAAAGCATGACTATCAATGGCATGTCCAATGTACGACATATCGTTATTCATAGAATGATGATTATTATTAAAAATACTACTATTCTCACGAACCGTAGTATTAAGAGAAATAATTAAATTCAGAACATTACTATTCTCACGAACAATAACGTGACAAGTCCATGTAGAAATTTTATGTCAAACAGATTGTTATTTATTAGCTCTACGAGCAAGTTCTTTTTCCAAATCTTCTTTAGAAATACCGGAAAGGTCAACATTTGTATTAGTTTTTTCTCGAAGACTATCAAGACGTTCACGATAAATACCATCAAGAGTTTTCAAATCTTCTTCAATTATAACATTGATATTAGTATTCCAATTCTTAATAAGTTTATAATTGATATAGGAAGCCTGAATCAAATTATCAAGAGCATCAATACTAATATCTTTTGCAAAATGAATAGTTTCGTGAATACTAAGAACTCGTTTAAGAACATCAAAATTTTTTTCTTTTTCAAAGATAAGTTCTTTTTGTTCAGCAACAGTTGGCGCTTTAAAATTTTTAGCAGTTACAAGAACCTTTTCAGATTTATCATTAATTTCATTAATAAGCTTTTGACGTTCTTTTTCAACATCAGCTTTATTACAATTATCGCAATCACCGTCACAACCAATCAATTCACAAGCAATCGCAGCAGCAATTTTATTAAGTTCTTCTTTTTTCATATCAATATAAGTTTTAATTTAATCGTAAAAACCAAAATCATTACTATAAGGAGTATCATCTGGCATAATTCCATTATATTCAGAACTGTTATCTAAATCAGTATTAACAAGTTCAGCATCAATAGCAATACCAACGATATTATTATCTTCTTTTTGAGGTGGAATATAAACTATTTCCATAAATAGAAGCAATTAGAGTACTGCCCCGATAAAGAATAACATTATCAAATTGAGAATGAAATAAAGCAGGTTATTCAGCTTAGGTTATCCTCTACGGGGCAGGTGAACAAACTATTCGTTAATTGTTATTACTAAGAATATCTTCACCGTGAATATCATTATCAACAAAGAAGTTTTCAAGAACAACTCCAGCATCACGAGCTATATTCTCGAAACTCTTAGTGAAAGAACGGATAAAGAAAGCTTCTGTATAAAGAAATTCTTTATTAAGACCATTTTCTTTAAGTTGAAACTTATTCCAAAGGAAATTCACATAGCATTTGCTATCTTGTTTAACAAGACCACTTTCTCTTGCAGCTGCAATAATATTCTTAGCAGTATGCCGACGAATATCGCAATTGAAATTAAGAAAAGCAGCAATCTTAGCAGTGCTTTCAGGAACACCTTTAGGAATAATAGTTTTTCTGTCTTGTGCTTTGTTACTTGGTTGATTAACAGGAGCAGCAGCTGTAACAACAGCAGCTTCATTGGTAGGAACTTTTTCTTCCATAACAGTAAAATTTAAAAGATTAATATTATTATTAGTTTTATTACCATGGCAACAAATATAGAAAGCATATCTGTATGACCAAAACAATATAGGATATTATTTATCAAATTGTTATTAATATTGATAATAGTGTTAGCGATAATGATACAAATGCTTAGCATCAGTAGAATAAATCTTATTCGTAGCAAGACTACAAAAATTATAATAACAAGGATAAATATAACGATGTTAATTATAATCTTATAGAGAATGTTATTGATGAAGATAATAAAACTGATATAGCTAATCTTATTGAAGCTAATAATAAGGCTCGATGAGGCTCTTATTGAGGCTAAGCCTAATCAAGATGAACGTAATAAAGCTAATAAAGCTAATAAAGCTATGTTTAATGCCAATAGACGAGCTGATAGAGCTACAAAAGCGGATACGAGAAGAGGTGAGAGAAAGGCTAAACAAAAGGCTAAAATAGAGAATAAAAGAGAGGCTAAATGTAGAAATTAGAATGAGAATATAAGAGGGAATTAGAATAAGGGTATAGGGGAGAATAAATCTGGGAATGTTAGAGGGAATGATGAACAAGCTACAATATGAAATAAGAATAATGATATAAAGGAGAAAGTTAGAAAAAGGTAGAGGGGGAGAATAATTTTGGTGATAAAGAAAGGAATGGTTGTGAGAGAAGTGGAGATTGGGGAAATACAGCTAGACCTACTGCTAGACCTACCGCTAGACCTACTGCTAATCAACAGCCTACTTATATTCTTAATGTTCCAAATCTCATTAATAATTCTACAATCATTTCCAAATCTCATCAACTCTACAATCATATCCAAATACATCATTCTTATGTTCCAAATTTAATACTCTTAATCGGCATCATAATCTCAATAAAGCTCATCAGGAGCATCATTATTAACACCTCTAAGCT
>ULUI01007069.1_pt1 | contig 13589 bp, 10 predicted proteins | sample 1958371 | NCBI WGS metagenome assembly ULUI01 (sample SAMEA4835756, study PRJEB28245) | human gut metagenome | biome: gut microbiome; material: fecal sample | place: Denmark | collected 2008
GCAGAACGCAGAGTTTTTGTGTGATTTCTTATTTTGTTAAGTCTCTGATGAATACATGCCTGAAGGAATGTCTGAGATGTCCCGGTTTAGCAAGGTATCATCGATTTTGGGACGGGACGCTTTCGCTACGATGCTAAGATTTGACGGAAGCGCCATCATTTGTTACATTATTCTTGCATAATTTTAACAGTGTATATCCGCCTTTGATGCCTGCCAAAATGCGTCAGACCGGAGTATACAGAAATGGAGATGAACACATGATTGCAATTATAATGGCAGTGTATAATGGCGAAACCTATCTGAATGAACAGATTGATTCGCTGCTTTCCAATACAGAAAAGGACTTTGTTCTGCACATCTTTGACGACGGCTCTACAGACCGTTCTGCGGCCGTGATCCAATCCTACACAGATAAGTATCCGTCAAAGATCTTTTATCACCGCAATGTAACGAATCAGGGCGTGATCCATAACTTCTTGAACGGATGCCTGCAAGTGGATGCAGATTATTATATGTTCTGCGATCAGGATGATGTCTGGCTTCCGGAAAAAATTGCGCATTCTGTCGAAGCCGTAAAGCGGGCGGAAGCACAGTCCCCAAATGTTCCGATTGCTCTGTTTGGTGATGCTCGTGTTGTCGATGATTCCCTGCAGCAGTTGCATCCATCTTTCCAACAGATGAGCGGTTACCACACAGATGCTTTAGATGTGGCTCATTTATTGATGGAAAATAAACTGATCGGCTGTACAATGTTATTTAACCGCACGCTGCGCGATAAGCTAACCGATACGGTACCGGACGGTCTTCGTATGCATGACTGGTGGATCGCATTGATCGCCTCGGCATTTGGACGCATTATTTATCTGGATGAACCGTTATTATTATACCGCCAGCATACCGGCAATGTTGTCGGTGGCAGTTCCCGGTCGCATTATATCACAAACCGTGTAAAGCATCTGACGGCACAGCGACAAGTACTCTATGACACTTGTAAGCAGGCAGAAGTCTTTTTGACGATCTATAACGATCAGCTGACGGAGACGCAAAAACGCCTCGTATCCCTCTTTGCCGGTCTTCCATCCGCAAATTGGTTTACAAGACGTTATTTGATCTTACGTTATCATTTTCTTAAAAGTGGTCTGCTACGCAACCTCGGTGTCATGCTGATCATTTAATGTGTGATTAACGGCCACTCCCATGCCAAGAAGCACAAAAAAGATCGGGGCTACTGCGATACAGGAATCGTTGGATAATCCCATGATCAGGTAACCGATCACACTGACAAGGAGTGCAGCACCTATTTTCGGCAGATATCCACGCATCGAAGCATTCCAAAGCAGACGGATCGAGGATACCACATACCATAACACAAAGGTCAAAAAAGCGATCAGAGATGGGATTCCTGTCTGAGCCGCAATCTGCAAATACAGGCAGTGCGGTTTACTGATCATTTCACCGCTGTGTCCGGAATTATACAGACCGACCAGATCATCGTTTGGAAACGCGATCAAAAAAGTGTCCGGTCCCGTTCCTAAGAGTGGATGTGCTTTCAGCAGATTCCAGGTTTTCGCCCAAATATATCCACGATTATTCGCTAACGAGTAATGTTTTTCCAAATAAGAGAATCCCTCTTTCGCTTTCTTCATACGAAACAAAGCATTTCCCCCCGCCACAACATAATATCGGTTATCATTTTTAACCAATTCATTTGTAAAGATCCACTTTTTTTGTTCATTCTGTTCTTTGCCATCTACCATCGTTTTACGCGAAGTCACGACATAAAATCCATGAAACGACTCTTTGGATATCGTTCCGACACGCACAGGAAAACGGGGATCATCTACTTGCCGTTCCTGAGAGTCATCTGCCGGACCGGCAGTGACTTTCGTTCCCTTTTCATCGGTAAGCAAAACTCCGGCATCTGCTTCTTTTCCCTCCAAAGCCATATGTAACTCATGTCCATTCATCGTAAAAATCACATCGCGATCCGTCTCGACCGCTGTTAGTGCGTACTTTTCCTGCTCTGCCTGAAACATCCCCTGCATACGTGTGATCAACACATTGTGGTTATAAGCATTAACTCCCGCAAAGGCAGCCACACCCAGAGCGATCACACCGGTAGCGATATACCAACGCCGAAACAGATATTTGCGCAAAAGCAGTGCAAGCAAAATCCCACCTGCTGCCAGTGCAATAATTCCCGCACGAGACTGCGATGCAAAAATGCACAAGAACAGTCCTGCAATGAGAATGGCATATCCCATCTTATGCCACCATTTTCGTGCAACGACAAACAGTGCGATCAGCAAAGGGATCGTCAATACACCATAAAAACCTACATAATTCGGATTGTACAGCGTCATATAGGTCCGTCCTTTACCAAACTTAAGCGACACATGACCGATCAGATCGGAATTGGTGATAAACATCTTTTGAAATGTCCTACACGCAACCGGATCCACGCCGAATGCCTGACACACTCCAAACGCTGTCAAAACAACAATACCGGCCACAAACCACGGAAGCAGCCTTTTGACTGCACGCTCCTCCTGCAAATGAACATACGCATATATTGTCAACAGTACATAGCCTAACAATATCCAAACTGATTCATATTGTTCATAAATCCCCCGAAATGATCTTGCCCGGTCCACCGACAAGCAGGCTGCCACAAGGCAGAGACCACCATAGACCAGGAGCGCCATAAACGCTTTATGTAATGATATCTTTTTTTCTTCGCTAAAAACCATATAAAACGTCAGAAACAACATAACACCAAAGGTCACGTAAAGCCAAATTGCTTTCACATACAAAAAGAAATCGATCGTTGTCTGTGAACCGGTATACCAGTTATATTTTGTCAGTCCGGTATTCACATCACATTCATATAATAATGCCGGAATGACCGCTAATACTGCGATCAATGGAATCAAATACAACATCGGATATTTCTGCTGTATAACCTTTTGGTTTGATCTCTTTGCACTCATCTGCCTGTTCCTCCTTTGTCCGTTGTCCTTCCACTCTGTGTACCGGGATCCGGCTGTTCTCCCGGAACCCCCTCAGCAGCAGATGGTTTCAATACCGTTTTCAATGTCATAAGGATCAGCTTGATATCCTGCCACAGAGAATAATTTTCAATATAAAACAGATCCAATTTCAACTTATCATATGGCGATGTATTATACTTGCCATACACCTGTGCGTATCCCGTCAGTCCTGCTTTTACGCGGGTTCGAAAGCGAAATTCCGGCATATCACGCTCATACGCCTGTATCATCTCCGGCCGTTCCGGTCTTGGACCCACAAAGGACATATCCCCCTTCAAAATATTAAACAACTGCGGAAGTTCATCGAGTCTGCTCGCCCGCAGAAAACGACCCACCACCGTAACACGGTCATCATGCCTAGATGCAAGTACCGGTCCTTCACTGCTCTCTGCATCCACCACCATACTTCGAAACTTAATGATCGTAAACAACTGATCATCTTTGGTACAACGCACTTGTCGATAAAAGACCGGCCCGCCATCGCAAAGCTTCACAGCTGCACTAACGAGCACCAGGATTGGTGAGGTCACAACCAACAGTACAAACGACAATACCAGATCTAACAGTCTCTTAAGCAGTCTTTCGTCAAAACTTAACGCATATCCCCGCGACAACAAGAACGGTGTATCAAAGACATGGATCCTCTCTGCCCCCATCAGGATCAGATCGGATAATTTAGGTACAACGTACGCTCTTTTTTCACACATATAACAGTATTTTAGCAGATCATTACGGCACTCTGCCGTAATATCGCCTATGATAACAGCGTGGAAGTCCTGCATTTTCTGCTTGATCGCTTCCATCCCCTCCGCAATATTGATCGAATCATAAATAGCATATTTATCCCGTCTCGTCTCGACCTTATAGATCAGATCCTTAGCGGAACGTTCACCATAAATCAGCAGTAATTTCCAGGGTTGAAAAATTGAATTGTAAAAATAGATCACCAACGAGTTCCAAAGTGTTGTCACCACCATCTCTGCTGCCATGATCAGGCACAAAACGAACGGATTTACAAAACCAAACGCTAACAGTGATATAATAAAATAAAACAAGATATTCGTTAGCAATAAACTCAAAAATTGGGACAATAATACCTCGATTCGGCGATACTGCCCAATCTTTAAGCTGCCATACATATTAGAAAAGAATAACAGCATCATACCATAGAGGGCGATCACCACGTAATGTCCTCTACGGTAAAATGTGATCACATACATCGTACCTGCATAATAACGATACCAGCCTGCAGCAAATAAGAGGCAGAGCAATAAAATATTTATGAATGAGGCTATAAACAAGATCAGCCTTTTATATGGATCGTACTTCTTCATAAACTCCTTCCTTTTTGTCCTGCTTCGTATTTGTTGCTCATCAGCTGTGCTTTTTCATTAGTTTATCAAGTCCCTGATGCTTAATATTGGCTAAGGAGCGGAAAATATGCTCATTGGCAAGACGTTCTGCCGTCTCCTCATCCTTTTTCTTGAGTGCTTCTAAAATAGCTCCATGCTCCTCGCCTGCCTTAGAGGCACGCTCTCTGGACGACAGCGTATTCTTACGGACTCGCTCTACGTAATGGTGATAATCCGTCAAAATATGTTCTAATACCTTACTGCCGCATGCCTGATATAGTAGCAGATGAAAACGGTTATCTAATTCAAAGATCTGATCCCAATGCTCTTTCTCAATATGGAACTTGCTTAAATAAACAATCTCCTCTAACTCTTCCAACTGCTCTAACGTAATATGCTCACAAGCCCATCTGGCACAAAGTCCCTCCAAGTAAGAGCGCATCACATAAATGTCATAAATATCTTTCGCTGTAATACCTTTGACATAAGCCCCCTTATTCGGAATGATTGAAACCAGGCCCTCTAACTCCAATTGACGAAGCGCCTCTCGTACCGGTGTTCTGGAAACACCCAACTCTTTACTGATCGCCGCTTCTTTCAGTTCACAGTTCTCTTCATAATTCCCTGCAAGAATGTCCTCCCTCAATTTATTAAACACTCTTCCACGCAAAGAATATTGATCATTGTCGTTCATAACTTCTCCATTTCTGTCCACACGGATTGGATTTTATTTATCATAACCGTTTGGATTATTTGACTGCCATCTCCAGGAGTCCGCACACATCTCCTCGATGCCGTTCTCCGCTTTCCAGCCAAGCTCTTTAGCTGCCTTTGACGGATCACAATAACAGGTCGCGATATCACCTGCTCTTCTCGGCTCGATCGTATATGGGATCTTAACGCCAGTCGCTTTTTCAAAATTGTGCACAATATCTAATACACTGTATCCGACACCGGTTCCCAAATTATAAATCTTAAGACCGCAATCTTCTTGGATCTTATCGATTGCTTTAACATGACCCTTGGCAAGATCTACAACATGGATATAATCACGAACTCCCGTTCCGTCCGGTGTGTCATAATCGTTGCCAAAAACACCAAGTTTCTCTCTCTTGCCTGCTGCCACCTGTGTAATATAAGGCATCAAATTGTTCGGGATGCCATTTGGATTCTCTCCCATTTTACCACTCTTATGTGCTCCGATCGGATTGAAATAACGGAGCAGGATAATGTTCCAGTCATTATCCGCACGATACAGATCCATAAATATCTGCTCTAACATCGATTTCGTCCAGCCATAAGGATTGGTACACTGTCGCTTCGGACACTCCTCTGTGATCGGCACAAACGCAGGATCACCATATACGGTTGCCGAAGAAGAAAAGATCATATTTTTCATATTATATTTACGCATCACTAATAGCAGATTTAACGTTCCGGCAATGTTATTCTGATAATATTCTAACGGTTTCTCTACGGATTCTCCCACTGCTTTAAGGCCGGCAAAATGAATGCATACATCCGGTTTATCTTCCTCAAAGATCTTCTCTAACAACGGAGCATCTGCAATATCTCCCTTATAGAACTTAACCGGTTTGCCGGTAATTTCTCGAACACGGTTTAATGCCTCTTCACTGGCATTATACAAGTTGTCAAGAACGATCACCTGATGTCCTGCCTCCAAAAGTTCCACACACGTATGACTTCCAATATAGCCTGCTCCACCTGTCACTAATACATTCATGTTGTCCTCCATTCTGCATGCCAAAACAGCAGATTCACGGAATCTGCCATATGCCTGCTGCTATTATGCAAATCTTTCAAAGAACAGTATACTGCATTTCATCATTTTTGAAAAGGGAACAATTTCGTTTTGCTTTTCCATATCCGGTATGATACACTTTAAATACATTATTAAGGAAAAAGGGGTACGAACAAACGGTATGCTGTTAAAGATAAAAATGTGGATTGCACGAATGTGTCAATATATTCTATATTTTGCGGTTCCCCTAAAAAAGAACCGTATCATGCTCTATGCACACCACCGCAGTGGTTATGTCTGTAACCCCGGTGCGTTATTGCAATATCTGGAAGCAAAGCATCCCGGTCAGTGGGATCTCGTCTGGGTAACCGAATATCCGGAGAGTCTTCCACACCTTCCCGGTGTCCGTATATGCGGCAGACGCAGTTTCCAATATTTTCGAACCTTTATCCGAACAAAAGTCTTTATTACCAATGATATGGTCGATGAAAATCTGATCAAAAAACCCGGTCAGCTCTTTATAAGCACGTGGCACGGCGGCGGTGCTTACAAGAAGGTTGGCATAAGTACCTGTGCGGAAAGTAAAGAAATGGCACGACATTTTCGTAAATGGTATGGCAGACTGGATTATTTTGTCTCCTCCTGCCGTAAATGCACGACGAATTATACTGAAGCGTTCCATCTGCCTGCGTCTTGTTTTTTGGAGATCGGCAGTCCGCGCAATGATATTTTTTGGCAGGACCCGAATATGGCACTACAACAGGTTTATGAATTTTATCATCTTGACTCTGACACGCAAATCCTGCTATATGCGCCCAGTTTTGCAGCAAATCTGCCGGACAGGGACGATCTGGTTTCATTAACGGCAAATACCACCGCTTGGAAGCAGGTCCTATCTGATCTTACGAATACAACCGGCAAGCGATGGGTACTTATGTACCGTACACACCATTTTACTCCGGCCTCTTGCGATACAACAAATGAACTTTTTATCGACGGCAACCGTTACGACGATATACAGCCGTTGCTCCTTGCAGCTGCAATGTTAGTTACCGATTATTCGTCCTGTATGTGGGACTTTGCGCTGACCGATCGTCCGATTTTTGTTTTACAGGATATTATCAAAACTTATGAGCAGTCGGATCGTGGATTTTTCGTTTCGCCGCAAAGCTGGCCCTACACGAAGATCCGCTCTTTACAGGAGATCCCGGCTAAATATGCTGTTTGGAACGACAAAGACAACTATCACAAACATTTTGAGCAGATGGGCTCCTTTGAAACAGGACACGCCTGCGAACGACTGACGGATGTGATACTAACACATACGATGACACCAAGGAAAAACTCTGGAGGGAAACACCATGACAAGAAATAAACACATATGGATCTTTAATGCCGGAAACAGCTACAGCGGCAACCCAAAATGGCTTTTTGAATATATCCGCAGACATCACCCGGACATTCGCACTGTATGGATGTGCTACCACAAAGATGTCAGGAACTATGTGAAACGGCTCGGCTATGAGGCCTGCCTTTTTGATTCCACCGCCGGCAAAACTATTATGAAGGAAGCCGGAGTTTATGTTGTCGAAATGTGTAAAGAAGTTTTTCAGCCGGAATTAGAGGGGATCACGATACTCAATTTGTGGCATGGTGTTGGCTGCAAAAGTATTGAACGAAAAGTAACCGGCGGCTTTCTACAGGAACGCATTGCCAAAAAATATATCCGCAACAACCGCATCTACAAAAATGCGCAGCTCTTCTTAGTGACCTCTGAATTGATGGAAAAACACTTTATGGAACAATGCGGCATTGATGAAGAATTGTTGATCCGCGCCGGCTATCCACGCTGTACCGTAACCGATCCGGTCTGCACTTATCCACATGATATACGTGCCATAAAAGGGCTTTCTGACGATGCACGTATCGTAGTTTATGCACCGACCTACAGAGATTACGCCAAAGAAAACTTTATCAAAGCTGCGATTCCGGATATGGACAGACTAACGCAGGTTTTACAGGGAGAAAATATATTACTGGTTCTCAAAATGCATCCTTTAGTAGAAAAAGATACTGAATATCTACAGGTAAAAGCACAGTATGAACATTGTCCAAACCTGTTATTTTGGGATAATGCCAACGATATTTATGAAATTTTTGAGGATGTCGATGCGGCGATCATCGACTATTCTTCCATCTTTTATGACTTTATGGCACGCGGCGTCCGAAAGTTTATCCGCTATCTAAACGGTGATGAAGAAGAGCTCCGCGACTTTGTATTTGACGTCAAAGAAATGACCTGTGGCGAGATTGCAACGAACTTTGAACAGTTGCTGCAGGCATTGCAAACATTAACGGAATCACCGGCCGAAGAACTCGACCGCTTAAACCACTTATTTTGGTCGTATTCCAACGAAAATGCCTGCGAGATCATTATAGAACGCGCACTTCAATTTACTCCTTTGATGCGCCAGCTCCCAACGCTGTACAGCTTTGATATATTTGACACACTCATCTCGCGCAAGTGCCTCTATCCAACGACGATTTTTAGTTATGTGCAAAGCAAAATGTGCACCGGCACGATGGACTTCCCGCCATATCTGCTGACAAATTATTCTGCCGTCAGACAGCAGTGCGAGCAGAATGTGCGTGAATACTACAAAAAGTCTGTGTTGCTGCGCAACGATGATCATTTTGAGATTCAGTTTAAAGAAATCTTTGACCACATGGCAGCACTGTATGGTCTTGACGATATGCAGAAAGATCAGTTAATGCAATGGGAGATTGAAGGAGAACTTGAAGCCGTTATTCCGCTTGTGCCACAGATTTCCTTACTCAAAAAATATATTGCAGAGGGAAACGACATTGTTCTGATCAGTGATATGTATCTGCCTAAGGAAGTGATCGTAAAGCTGCTTCAGAAAGCAGATCCACTATTAGCAACGCTTCCTTTGTATGTATCCAGTGAAGTCGGACATCAAAAGACAACCCGCAAACTGTTTTTGCACGTATATTCAGATCTTGACTACTGCTACGAAAAGTGGATCCATATCGGCGATAACCGATTTGCTGATCAGGTACAGCCGGAAATGCTCGGCATACAGACTGCACCGATACCGGTTCCGGAATGGACGCCATATGAAAAACGTCTGGCAGATTACAGCAGCCACTATGAGTTTTGCTGTGTTGCTAAGCAGATACAATCTTTCCGCCTTACGCATCCCGCCCCGGAAGAGCAGTTTGCCTATTGCTATGCGGCGCTCTATCTCGTCCCTTACGTAGTGCATGCCGTATCGCATGCCGTCAAGCAGGGTTACCGGACACTGTATTTCATTTCCCGTGACGGACATTATCTAAAACAGATTGCAGATGAAGTGATCGCCTCCAAGGGATATTCCATCCGCACCAAATATATTTACGGATCCAGAAAAGCTTGGCGGATCCCATCCTTTATTGATCATGTTGACGAAGAATTTTTTAGCGAATACGGCAGTCTGATGGGGATCCAGTCCTTTACCGGGCTGTTATCAGCTCTATGTCTTACAGAGGCGGATTTCGACCGTTTCTTCCCGGAGCTTGGCTATGTAAAACATGCAAAACGATACTCCGTCAAATTTATGCAGGAAATATGTGGCATACTGAAAAACAGCTCCGCTTATCGAGACTATTTACTTCAAATAGCTGCTCAAAAAAGAAGCGCTGTGATTGCTTATTTACAACAAGAGATTACTTTTAAGGAATCCTTTGCTTTTATCGAATACTGGGGGCGTGGCTATACACAGGACTGTCTGACCAGACTTCTCAGTGAAGCAGCCGGATATACCATTGATACGCCGATGTATTACGTCCGCTCTATTTACCCGACGGTAGGACATTCCATTCGATACAACTATTCTTCCAATATGCATTCTCTTGTTTTTGTGGAGAGCATTTTTGCGAATGTTCCCTACGAAACAGTACAACGCTATGAGCGTACAGAGAATGTCTGGAAACCGGTACTCACACCGAACAATAACAATGTCAGACTGCATGCGGCACTCGAAACATATCTGCCGACATTTTGCCATGACTTTTTGACCTTACAATTACAAGACGAGGAAACCGTTGGCAGACTGTTATACAATTTCGGACTTGCTTACTTTAGCCCGGATACGACAGATCCCATCTTGCTGAACGTCTTCTCGAACCTAAAGGACTCTGTCGCGCTTGGCGAAAAAAGCGAAGAATATGCTCCGCCGATCACTTGCAAAACGATCATAAACTGGATGCGTGGAAACTCTTTTCATACAAAAAACCTTGAGATTTCCATGAAAAAATCCTCACTGCCTTTCCGTGCCATCTACAACGGGTACGCCTGGTACTGTAAAGATGTCCGCGATAGGATCCGTCGCAGACAGGGCAAAAAAATTTATTAAAGATTGGACGGTTATTATGAAACATATCGACTATTATTTTTCACGTGCTGTAAGCCTTCTGTTTCTTGGTTTACTCACAATCCTCTGCTACTGTGCAGGCATGACCTTAAACAGTCACGCCACACAGTTTTACAAACTATTTGACCATCCGCAGATTTTCGTGTGGATGATCGCTTTCGTTGTGATAATCGGCAGCATCACATGGTACCGACTGACAAATCACTCTGTCCGCAGCAAATATCTTACGACCATCCTGCTCGTCGCATTACTTTTTACCTTGCAGATGATCGTATTATTTGCATTACATCCGGTGCAGATCACGGATGCCTATATTATTCGCGATCAGGCAGCCGCCATTGCGAATGGCACCGATCAACAGATCAACTATAATACGCAAACACACTACTTTATTGATTATGGAAACAACTATTTCTTTCTGACTTTGTGTGTAGTTTTTTACAAATTATTAAACCTACTATCGATATCTGATGACATACTCGCTTTCGGCATATTGAATGTATTGTTCATTGATGTATCTATCTGGTTTGGGTACCGTTTCATCAACTGCTGCCGCAAAGATCTTACATCCATGTATTTACTGCTGTGCGTACTTAACCCATTAAACTATCTGTTTATACACTGGAGTTACACTTGTACCTGGTCACTGCCATTTATGACAGGGATCCTATATCTCTATGCAAGATCACGCCACACACATCAGCCGGGGTACCGATGGCTCTGCCGGCTGGCTATCGGAATATGCAGTATTATTGGTCTTTACCTGCGCCCGACCATTCTGATCCCGACGATTGCCCTTCTGTTGATCCTGAGCATTCGGAGGCTCTTTCAGCACAAACATCAGGTGCAGTCAAACCAACATCCATTATATTGCAAAGTGATCTCCGGAATATGTCTCTGTGCTCTTTTGGTCCTGTGTTTCTGTGGCATCCGTTACACCGCACACTACTATGCCCCGGAACGTTCCGGCAACTTTCCTGTCACCCATTGGCTCATGATGGGACTGTCTGCCGATGGAACCTTTCAGCTCGAAGAAGAACAGTATACGCAAAGTTTCCAGACGAAGTCCCAAAAAGTGCACGCCAATCTTGGCAAGATCAAAGAACGGTTAATAGACTATGGAATTTCCGGACTTGCCAGACACAGCCTGCGCAAACTTGCTGTGACATGGGGCGATGGTTCGGCCCGCTATTATCTGCGCACCGGCGAAAATGATCGAGTCCAGCCATTAACACTGCTTGACAGCGAACAGACAGATTTCATGATCGTATACTGTCAGGCCTTTCGTCTTGCAACAATGCTGCTTGCTGCGGTCTCTCTATTGTCCAAACACGGCAAACGATTAGAGGATCCACTATTTCCTGTGGTTCTTACTGTATTTGGCGGCATCGTATTCTATCTTCTCTGGGAAGCAAAAGCAGAATACAGCATTCCTTTTATCCCGATCCTGCTATGTTTGTCAGCGGATGGCGTGCAAGCCGCCCAGTCGTTCCAACACGGAGCAATACCTGCCAAACGCGTACGACAGACAATGCTTATGTGCCTGTCTGTCACGATTTTTCTTACGTTATGTGCCTTTTCCTCCTTTACCGTACAGCCCGTCACACAAAAAAAATACTCTGTAAATGTTCATACAGAGCATTTTTCACGGTTTATAAATATGGAGCAAACGAACATTTCAACAATCTCACAGACATTTTATGCACGTCATGCGTTTAACACACTGAAGATCCGTGCTAAGGCAAATGATACAGATTCAAACTATGTCCTGACTTTGCTGCAAAACGGTCAAACGCTATATCAAACTAAGCTGGATCACACAGCCATAGCTGATAATTATATTACGCTTTCTATTCCCGTGCAGAAACCAAAGAAAAACACACGTTATGAGCTAAAGATTTCTGCATCAGATGCCTCCAAGGGGGATGGGATCCTCTTCGGATACCGGCTGTCAAAAACGCTTGGCAACTATCCCGGCTCATTGCACCTTGACGCCGAAAATGTTCCCTATGATCTGTTTTTGCAGGTTTACCAAGAGCAGCAAGCACCTTATATGTCGATCAGCAGCTATCTGATGTTTGCCGGTCTCTGGTGCGGCATGATATTGCTGATCTTCTATTGCTGGAGAGAGGACGCTTTCACGGTTTGTGATGCCATATAGGCGTCGCAGACCGTATTGACATCTCCTGTCTGCATGATCGTTCCTTTATTAATCCAAACCGCGTGATCGCATAATTTCTTAACCTGATCGATCGAATGGGATACAAAGACCAGTGTTGTTCCGCCGTCTAACATCTCCGACATTCTCTTCAAGCACTTTTGCTGGAAAGCATAATCCCCCACAGCAAGTACCTCATCCACGATCAAAATATCCGGGTCTACGACCGTTGCCACCGCAAAACCAAGTCTTGCACGCATTCCGGAAGAAAAATTTTTGATCGGCGCATCAAGAAAATTCTCTAACTCCGCAAATTCCACGATCTCATCGAAATGCTGTCTCATATATTCCATCGAATGTCCTAATATTGTTCCATTCAGGAAAATATTCTCACGAGCGGTCAGATTCGGGTCAAACCCGGCTCCCAATTCCAAAAGTGGGGAAATATTCCCGTTGCGGATAATTTCTCCTTTATACGGCTTTAACACTCCACAGATTGCCTTCAAAAGAGTCGACTTCCCCGATCCATTGGAACCGACCAACCCCCATGCTTCTCCTTTATGCACCTGAAAAGACGCATCTTTTACCGCCAAAAATTCCTGAAATAATAACTCTCTCTTGACCAATTTGACAAAATACTCTTTCAAATTGTCAATCTTTTCCGATGCCATATTAAAACGTATCGTAACGTTTTTCACATCAATCACTACATCACTCATAACCTATCCCCTTTTTATCCGACGTTTTATACACAACCTTCACACACCCAATCAGTCGTATGTCCACATATTACTTACTCAAACTTCCCATACCTCAAATCCTTCACAACCACAT
>ULUI01029987.1_pt1 | contig 13571 bp, 5 predicted proteins | sample 1958371 | NCBI WGS metagenome assembly ULUI01 (sample SAMEA4835756, study PRJEB28245) | human gut metagenome | biome: gut microbiome; material: fecal sample | place: Denmark | collected 2008
ATTTCAAAGAACTATTTTAGATTTTAATGGGACAGCAATGAAATCAAACAGTTTAAAAGCGATTATGAAAGCCAACTGTTTTCTAGTAAGAACTCATATCCGGAAAAAATTTATTTCAACTATTCCAATGACGACAAGACGAGCATAGACATCAGCAGCGTCACTTGGCATGGTATTCCTAGTGGAAAAAGTAGCAGCGATTATGATGACAACAACAATTTTTGGGGAAAGGAACGGACAGATACCAAAGGACAAGCTCAGTTGACAGTCAATTTACCTTCCATTTCCAGTGGACTAGTAGGAGATAATGTAGCAGTTATCAACCGTTACTTACTGCCAATCGCATCTACTACGATCTCCGCTTCTAACGGAATGTTACATAATTCATACGGATTTTCAGACTAATACCTAATCAATAAGTAATCATGAAAAAATTAACACATATTATAAAAACAGGAGCCTTCGCACTCCTCACTTCTCTAAGTGTTGCCGCTTGCATAGACGGTAACGACTGGGAAACCATTAGTGGTAACCGACTGTTCGGTACTACAAGCTTCTCTGTGGAACCGGCTGCAATAACAGCTGAAGCTAAATGGGACGCAACCCCCAATACCGAATATTACATCATCGAAGCAAGCAGGGAACAAATGGATGATAATATGCCAATGGGCAGTGCTTCAGGTAGTATCGTATACGGTGAAGACCAATCAATCAAAAAATCGCCTTATACCCTGACCGGTCTGTTAGGTGAAACGACCTATTATCTACGCATCAAATCCGTAGCAAGTGGAAAAGAATCCCGTTGGATATATTTGGAAGACGGAACATTCGAAACTTCGAAAGAAGAAATATTAGGTATCATTCCAAGCGAAAACATTACGGAAGAAACCATTTTAATTACTTGGGAAGCCGGTCTGGAAGTAACGCATTTCATCATCAAAGCAGGAATAGATGCTCCTATAACAAAAGAAATAACTTCGGAAGAAGTCGCTGCCGGACAGAAACTGATTGAAGGATTACTGCCGGGAACAGAATATACATTCTCCATCTATAATGGAGAAATTAAGCGTGGCGAAACTACAGCGATGACAGTAATGCCCGAAATGGTAGATTTCACAAGTGTTACGCCTACCAAAACATCTGTCAGCCTTGTTTGGGATCCCGAAGCTATCCAAACCGGTTCCACGACAGTTTCTCATTATGCATGGTGCGAAGGAGACAGAACACCAAGCGTCAGTGATCATTATACTGCATTAACAGTTGAACAAATCAGTCAAGGACAATTGAATTTTGATGGACTTGAGCCTAGCACAACTTATACAGTAGCTTTAATGAGAGGAACGTACGTTCGTGCACTGACCACCTTTACAACAGCAAAAGGCATCCCTAGTGGATATACCCTTGTTTCAGTTACTGATATCACCACATGGAATGAGGCTATTAGCAAAACCGGAAAGGTGGCTGTCCTTATACCGGAAAACACAGACCTTGATTTAACCGGAATAACTCCCGAAATTCCACAATCTATTACTTCACTATTGATATGGGGAGCTGATATAGAGGGTAATCCCACTAATACCAAACCGAGTATCAAGACTAAAGGATTCAATTTCAACGGAACATTAGGCACTGTAGAATTCTACAATTTACATTTATATTCCAATGGTTATGCTGGAAACTATATAGTCGATCAGAAAAAAGCCGATAACAATATCACTAATTTTTCTATAGAGTCATGTGTCATTGATGAAGCTCGTGGATTATTCCGTATTAGAAATACCGGAGTTTGGCAATCTATCACAATAAAAGATTGCGATTTAAACGGAATAGGAAGTTATGGACTTTTCGCATTAGAGGGAGGTACTATACAAACAATCTCCTTAAATAATTCCACCTTATATAATCCAACCAAAATTATAAAAGCCAATCAAACTACTGGTATAACCCTCAATATTGATTATTGTACAATATACGGAGCTAGCTATGTATTAATTGACGGTCAATCTGGTAGTATTAATATAAATGCAAGAAATATCCTTGTCGGAGGTTTGACCACAAACAAAGTATTCGAAAAAGGAGCAACCATCGTTACAGAAGAGAATATATTTACAACATCTGAAAGTAGCTACGAAAGCGGAAAATCATGGGGTGAAATGTTGACTATACCAGCAACCGATCTTTTTGAGAATCCCGCGAACGGTGACTTCACCGTAAAAATAGACACCTATAAAACTTACGGTGACCAACGTTGGAATAAATAACAATAAAAAGAAAACTTATGAATACAAAGTATATTTATAAAATAAGCAATTACCTATTCATTTGTATGCTGGCATTAGCTGTTTTCGCATGCAAAGACGATGATAATTCAGAAGACACGAGCGCATTGACGCTCGTATCTTCCAACATTACAGAAGGTGCCACACTGGAAAGTAACAGTGGCTATGTAGAACTGACTTTCAACAAGAAAGTTCGCCAAGCCCCCAATACATCCATCACATTCAATGATGCCGATATACGAATTATCATTCTTAATAATGTGGTGCGCTATAAATACAGCACATCAGACAATACAGACTGTACCTTTAAAATACCTTCCGGAGCATTGCTCGATTATAGCGGAAACCCGTATCAGGGACTGACTCTGAATTTCAAGATCATGGAAGAAGCGATCACCCCAAAACTGTTCGACGTTATAGTCGATCCTAATGGAAAAGGTGACTATACCAGTATTCAGGATGCCATTGATGCTGTTCCAAGCAACCGTACGGAACCTTATCTTATTTTTGTTGCGAATGGGACTTATGAAGAATTCATCAATGTTCCCAAAATCAAGCCTTTCATACATTTGATCGGACAGGACAAAGAAAAGACAATCATCGCACGTAAGTTAACCAGTGCCAGCAATGCTACCGGTGACGGCGGAGAAGAAGCATGGCAGTATTCGTGGAGAAACGAGGCTAACCAAAGCCAAAGATTCCAAGAAGCTGTAACTATGATCTATGCTACCGATTTTTATGCAGAAAATATATCTTTTGTGAATACATGGGGAACAGAAAAACTGATCGGTCCTATGGCGGAAGCAATGTACACAGCCAATGACAGAATTGCTTTCTACAATTGTAAATTCAGATCTTTCCAAGATACATGGCAAACCAAAGTACAGTCTTCATCTGAGAATGGTATCAATGCCAGACATTATGCCAGTGATTGCTGGATAGAAGGCGCCGTTGACTATTTCTATGGAAACGGAAACGTATTGATAGAAAACACGACCTTATACAATGTACGCTACGGAAGTGTTATAACTGCCGCTAATCATACTACCGGCACAAATTGGGGATATGTATTCAACAATTGCACAGTTGACGGTATCAACAAAGTAGATCCTGACAAATATGGAACAGAAAGCCTCGACTATCAACCGAGTAAAGGAACCGCTCAAACATTAGGAAGACCCTGGCAGAACAATCCTATCACTGTATTTCTAAACACCAAACTGAAATTCGACATTGATCCTGCCGGATGGAGAGATATGGGCGCCGTACCTGCTTTGTATGCTGAATACAACACGACGGACAAAAAAGGAAAGGCGGTAGATATGAGTCAGCGAAAGACTAAATACACTATCAATGGTACATCATATAATTATGAAGGTAAAACCGAATTAAGTTACTCCGAATACATTAAATATACTTACGAGAACATTGTAAACGGTTCAGACGGCTGGAATCCCAAGAAGTTTATGGAACAATTGGAAACCCCGGAAAATGTATCACTCAACGGAACGACCTTAAGTTGGGACGCCCGTTACAAAGCAATCTGTTACCTGATCTTCAAGGCAGACGGAAGTTTTGAAGGACAAACGACTGACACTTCTTTTACCGTAAGTGATGCAGATGCAACCTACACCGTAAAAGCCGCCAACAAATACGGAACTCTTAGTGAATAAACAATCAATAAAATATTAAAGTTATGCACAAGTTATTATTCGGAGCATTTCTTTCCGGTTTACTAATTTCATTCGCAGCCTGTTCGGAAGACGAAGCGAAACTCACCAACAGTTATCAGTATTTTCCCGGAAATTCAGATAAGACAGAAGAACCTAATGATGAAGAGTTAATAGACTATCCAACACCTGACCGTACCAAAATAGCAGCCTTTCCCGGAGCATTCGGGGCTGGCCGCTACACAACAGGAGGTGCGGGAGGCAAAGTCTACACAGTAACGTCACTTGCAGACAATGGTGCAGTAGGAACTCTGCGCTGGGCACTCAACCAATCTGAAACTCGCACTATTGTATTTGCAGTCAGTGGAATCATCGACCTGCAACAAAACCTGACTATACAAAAAGGAAATGTAACCATCGCCGGACAAACAGCCCCCGGTGACGGTATCTGCCTGAAAAGATATCCGGTTATTCTAGAGGCTGACAATGTTATCATACGTTTCATGCGTTTCCGTCTAGGAGACGAGCAAATCAATAACGAAGAAACCAAAGACGCGGATGCCATTTTCGGCAGGAATCAAAAGAACATCATCATAGACCACTGTTCTATGAGCTGGTGCACAGACGAATGCGCTTCTTTTTATGGTAACACTAATTTCACAATGCAGTGGTGTCTCATTGCCGAAAGTCTTGCCAACAGCATACATCCGAAAGGGGCTCACGGTTACGGTGGCATTTGGGGTGGTTCTCCCGCCACTTTCCACCACAACCTATTAGCTCACCACGTCAGTCGTACTCCCCGTCTATGCGGAAGTCGTTATAGCAACTCGCCCGACAATGAAAAGGTAGACGTACGCAATAACGTATTTTACAATTGGGGAGCAGGCAACGGAGGCTATGCCGGAGAAGGAGGAAATTACAACTTCGTCAACAATTATTATAAGCCGGGTGCTGCTACCAACACGAAGAAAATTGTCATTAACCGTATTGTCGCTCCAGGTCCCGATGATGGAACTAACAACCAGGCAAAAGGCGTATGGGGAGTATTTCATCTGAAAGGAAACTATTTTGACGATACGTCAGCCGCTCTTGACCAAAGCAACAAATCACTTATTGCAGAAGTCAACAATGACAATTGGGTAGGTTTTCAGCCAAACCAGAAAATCAGTGTCAACGGTGTGGACGAAACCATTCCTTATCCAAACAATGATGAAAATGCATTAAAATCACAAACGGAATTTGTTATTTCAAATGATGTCAGTACCTTTACACAATCAGCGCAAGAGGCTTACGCAGATGTATTAAAGTATGCCGGAGCTTCTTATAAACGTGACGCTGTAGATACGCGTATCATACAAGAGACACAGGAAGGGAGCTACACATACCCAGGAAGCAATGGAGGCAAATTCGGAATCATCGATTCACAACAGGATGTAGGCGGATGGCCTACTTACCAATCAGAAAGTGCTCCACTAGATACTGACGGTGATGGTATTCCTGACAGTTGGGAGACAGCAAACAAGCTCAATCCCAATGATACATCCGACGGCGTAAAATACCAATTGAGTGCTGAATACACAAATTTGGAGGTATACATAAACGACCTAGTCAAGAACTTATATCCGATAAAATAAAAATCATATTATGAACAAAGTATTATTAGGAACACTCTGCATATTATTCATGCTTCCCCTTGCTGCAAGTGCTGCAATAATAGGGGAAAATTGTCCTAGTCCCATCGACCGCTCCAAAGCCCCCGCCTTTCCCGGAGCCGATGGAGCCGGTAAATACACCACAGGCGGTGCCGGTGGCGCAGTCTACACCGTCACCTCCTTAGCCGACGACGGTTCAAAGGGAACACTTCGCTGGGCTATCAATCAAAAAGGTCCGCGTACCATTGTTTTCGCGGTCAGCGGGATCATTGAACTCCAGAAATCATTGAAAGTGAATAACGGAGACCTGACTATTGCCGGTCAGACAGCACCGGGCGATGGTATATGTCTGAAGAACTATACATTCTCCATCCAAGCGGACAACGTGATTGTCCGTTTTATCCGTTCGCGTATGGGAGTTGACATCAAGCAAAAAGGTGACGATGCCATGAACGGAACAAAAGCGCATCAGAATATCATCATCGACCACTGCTCCATGAGTTGGAGCACGGACGAATGCGCCACATTCTATGACAACCGTAACTTCACCCTCCAATGGTGTATCATCAGCGAAAGCCTTGCCAACTCCATCCATGAAAAAGGAGCACACGGCTACGGAGGTATATGGGGCGGTCAAGGAGCTTCTTTCCACCACAATCTGCTAGCACACCACACCAACCGCACACCGCGTCTCTGCGGAAGCCGTTATACCGGCAAGCCGGAAGAAGAAAAGGTAGACCTGTTCAATAACGTAATATACAATTACGGCAGTGACGGAGCATACGCAGGAGAAGGCGGTTCGTACAATTTCATCAACAACTACTACAAGCCGGGACCTTTCAGTGCCACCAAAGGTTCTTACAAACGCCTGTTCACCGCATACGCCGATGACGGAAAGAACAATAATAAAGCCGGAGTTCACGGAGTGTTCTATTTTGACGGCAACTATATGGATCCTACCTGTTCCAGCCTGACAGACAAACAAAAGGAAGCTCTCTACAAAGTGAACCGGGACAATGCTTACGGATTGGTTATCAAAAAGGAATTCGCACCCGAAGACGAGGTTCTCTCTTCCAAAATATTTGATATAGCCGAACGCGCCTCATTGCAACCTGCCAAGAAAGCGTACAAGGATGTTCTCGAATTTGCCGGAGCTTCTTATCGCCGCGACGCGGTAGACCAACGCATCGTGGAAGAAACAAAGAAAGGGAAGTATACTTACGAAGGTTCTCATGGCAGCACCAACGGAATGATCGACCAACCGAAAGATGTAGGCGGATGGCCAGAATATAAAACAACCACCGCACCTGCCGACACAGACGGTGACGGTATGCCTGACGAATGGGAGAAAAAGAACGGATTGAATCCGAATGATCCTGCTGACGGGGCGGTTTATGGACTTAGCAAAGAATACACCAATCTGGAAGTCTACATGAACAGCCTGGTCAATCACTTGTTTCCTCAAAAGTAAATTCCGCGATACCACAATCGGATAAAACGCAGGATTAACGTGGATTTTCGCAGATCAGACTTCAGATTAAGAGTTTATCTTTGCGAAAATCCGCGTTAATTCACGTTAATCCGCATTTAAACAAATCCTATTTTCCCTGTTTCTTATCCCTATATTCAGTCGGTGTCATCCCCACTTGCGCTTTGAAACACTTGCTGAAATATCGCGGATCATTAATACCCACCATATACGAAATCTGCGTCATATTAAACTCACCCGTCTCTATCAACTGCACGGCACGCTTCATACGCATCTCCTTTATAAACTCAATAGGCGCCAGTCCGGTCAAGGTCTTCAGTTTCTTAAAGAATACCGAACGGCTGACTGCCAGTTCACTGACCAGATCATCGACAACCAACTCTCCGTTATCCATATTCTTTTCCATCAGTTCGACCAACTTATCCATAAACTTACGATCGTTGGGAGACATCACCGGAACCTCCGACACCTGTCCGTCCACATCGTTCTTTTGTGCTTCGGAGGTACCCCCGACAACCGTTTCGGACGTTGTGGATACACCGGACAAACTACCGTTCGAGTCCGCAACCGGTATATTCAGCAAATTCTCCCGATAGAAACTCTGCAACTTCTTTCGCTGCGACAGCAAGTTCTCCACACGCGCCTGCAAATAAGTCGCACTGAAAGGCTTCGTTATGTAATCATCCGCGCCATATTCCAACCCCTCCAATTTACTCTCGATCGTAGTCTTGGCCGTCAACAAGATAATTGGTATATGGCTGGTCGTCATATCCGCCCGGAGTTCACGCGTCATCTCGATACCATCCTTCTCCGGCATCATGACATCGCTGATAATAATATCCGGTACATACTTCAACGCCTTGCTCCATCCTTCCATACCATCAGCAGCCTCCACCACCCGATAATTCGAAGCGAATATGCTACGCAAAAATACCCGCAACTCTTGATTATCCTCCACTAATAACATCAGTTCCTTAGCGTTTCCCTCTTCCGTTTCCTGTTCTTCTTCCACAGAAGAAGCGGTCCCCACCTCCTCTGCGTCCGCAACCAACCTTTCGGACTGAATGGAGGAATTGGCCAAATCCACCACCTGTCCCATTTCCATCGGAGCGCCGGTATCTTCGAGGATAAACTCAACCTCTTTATCGTAATGTCCTTTCCCTTTCAGGAAATCCACTTTAAAACAACTGCCCTCTCCCAAACGGCTGTCAACACTGATAGTAGCCTGATGCATCTCTACGAGTTCCTTCACCAGCGAGAGCCCGATACCTGTGCTCGCCTGATTGAAAAGATTCTTATCCACCAGATTCTCAAAACGGACAAACAGCGATTTCTTCTTGTTCTCGGCTATACCGATACCTTGATCCTGCACACCGATGGAAACGACTTCTTCATCCTCGCGGATAAAAATCGTAATCATCTTCCCGTTCGGCGTATATTTAAAAGCATTGGAAAGCAAGTTAAACACAATTTTTTCCAGCTTATCCGCATCCACCCAAAGATAAAGATGTTCCTTTTCCGTCTCAAACAAGAAATCAATCCGGTGCTCTTCGGCGACAGCCTCGAAGTTATCCATCACCTTACGGACGAACGGCACGACATCCACACGCTGCACCTGCATCTTCATCTTCTTGTTCTGAATCTTGCGGAAGTCCAATATCTGATTGACGAGACGAAGCATCCGACTGGTGTTCCTTTCTACCACCACCAACTGCTCCCGTGCGTCGGCCGGCAATTTATCATTCTTCAGCACCTGCTCCACCGGTCCGGCTATCAACGTAAGCGGCGTACGCAATTCGTGGGAAATATTCGTAAAGAAGCGCAACTTAATATCCGAGATCTGCTGCTCTACCGACACCTCATGCTTCAACCGATAAATCGTGAACAGGATATAAACAGCCACGAGGATAATAATCAAAACAAAAAGTACATACATCACATACGCCACAGGGGTCTCCCAAAACGAAGGAAGAATCACTATATCCAACGCACGTTCGTTCTCCACCCACACCCCGTCGCTGTTGGTAGAACGGACACGGAGCACATATTTCCCTTTCGGAAGGTTCGTATAAGTCACACTCCGCTGCTTGTCGGCAAACGTCCACTGCTTTTCAAAACCATCCAGAATATATGAATACTGCACATTCTGCGGATTGGTGTAGTCCAATGCCGCAAAATGAATGGAAAAGATGTTCTCGTCATGCGAAAGCACCAACCGGTCTGTATCATCAATATCCACTTTCAGCAACGAGCCGTCTCTGGGTACGACGTTCTCATTGGCTACCGTCAACTTGGAGAATACGATAGACGGAACATAGCTGCTTTTGTGGATAGAATCCGGATTGAAAATAAAGACACCGCCACTGGCACCGAAAAGCATACTCCCTTTGGCAGTCAGCGTAGAGGCCGCCTCACTGAAACGCACCGGAAAAGTAATGCTGCGTTCATCAAAACTCTCGAAGCGTTCTTCCGACGGACTGAACTTGCAAAGCCCGTTCTCAGTACTGATCCATAGATTCCGTTTATGGTCCTCGCGGATGGAAAGCAAAATATCCGAAGAAAGCCCATCCTGCACCGAATAGGACTCGAATTTAGCATGACCGTCTTTGTCGATAGATACCAGCTTGTTGAGACCGCCGCCGAATGTTCCCAGATAAAGTTCCTTATTTTGAGTAGGGATAATCCAATGCACGTCATTGTTGCTCAAACTTTGCGTGTCGTTCGGCACACGGGAGAAATGATGGAACTCCACCTCTTCCGGTTTTTCAAAGTTCTCGTCGAAAGCGATAGCCCCCGTAGTAGTTCCCACCCACAGACGACCGTTATTGTCGGAAGTAATAAAGCGAGCCTTATAGCAAGGGTCGATAGGATAACCTTTCAGATTATTACGATGATTGATAAACAAAGTCTTCCGGTCCTTGTCCTCCGTGATATAATTGATACCTCCGCCAAAAGTAGCTACCCAAATACGCCCGTGATGGTCTTCGTACACACAATACACGTTATTATCACTCAAACTGTACATATCATCCTCCTGATGAAGATAGCGGGTCAGCCTGTAGGACATACCGTCCGGAGAGGTGGACTCGGCACGGATCAGTCCGTCACCTTTCGTCGCAATCCAGATGATACCTTTTGAATCCTGAATGACGAAATAAGCGGTTCCCCTCATCGGAGTACCGGTGGTAGAGACAGTACCGTTCTCCGTCAGATAACCTTTGTACGTTCTGCGGACATCATACAGGCGGAGCATACCGTCTTTCACTCCTACCCACAGGTTACCCAACTTATCTTCGCACAAAGCACGCACCTCGTTATGCAGAGATTCATGCTCGTGCAATACAGGAATCATCATCGAAAAGGGAACATTGCGATACGTCACCTTTTCCAATCCTTTGGAGTGCGTACAAAGCCATAGATTGCCTTGTTTATCAGAAAAAGCCGAATGAATCTTATTGGAGAAACGCCAGTCGTGACTGCCCAATTCATTATAGAAAGGAACCAGACGCCCTTTTTGCCGGTCGAAGAAAGAGAAACCGCCACCGTATGGATGCACCCAAAGGAAACCGTTCACGTCCTCAAAAATGTGGAAAGCCGGACGCGAACGTTCGGGATTACTGTATTCAATCAGAATCTGTTCACGGGTGACTACTCCTGTTGCCGGGTTGAAATGAGCCACGACACCCGGTTCTTCCTGTTCAAACCAGACTTCAGAAGAACGGTCTACGTAGGCCGAAAGAATCGGACGGTCGGGCAACGCTTTGCAAGTCAGAGAAGAATAATGTACGGCAGCTTTCGTCTTCAGATGATAGGTAAAGAAACCATCCGAGTCCGTTGTGACCACCGTCTGCTCCGGAGCTACTTCGTGAATGGAGGTGATGCGGCTCTTCGTAGGCAGTTCAAACAATGTAAAGTCGCCACCTTCTTTCCGATAAGACCAGATGCGTCCATGATCGGAAGCGAAACGGATGTGTCCGTCATTCTCCTGCGCCGCATAAAAAGCCTGGTTCATGCCACCGTTCTTTCCTTTTGTCTCCGTAAAGTAGGAAACAGGTTCCCGCGTGCCCGGACGAATCAAGCCCAATCCGTTATCCGTCAACAGCCAATCGTTTCCCGCTTTATCCTGATAGACTTTAAAAACATGGAAAGAAGGGAACAATTCCGACTTGCCGGAGTAAATATCCCATGTCAGGCGGTTATTTTCTTCGGGATGGGTCAGGATACGGATCGCTCCGTCATTGTCGGTCAGCAACCAGACAGTCCCGTTCGGCATTACTTCAATGGTATGTACATTGAACGTACTTCCCTCTTCTCCCGCAGCGGGCACTTGCTCGAAAGTCTCCGTTCTGGGATCGAAGCGATGGACACGGTTGTCGTATGTCAGCAGCCAGAGGAAACCATAACAATCTTCATACATATGGTCTACCCTGTTATTGGTCAGACTGATGTAATCTCCCTGACGTGCCTTATAGGTCTTGAAAGTGTAGCCGTCAAAACGGTTGATACCATCCCAAGTAGCAAACCACAAATTGTCTTTATGGTCCTGAAGGATGTTCATGACTGTGTTCTGCGACAATCCGTCCTCTGTAGAATAGTGGGTAAAGAAGCAATGTTGCTGTGTATGTGCCGTGAATACGACAGCCAACAATAGAATTACGGAAATTAAGGTTTTCTTTATCATATATCACTCGATTCTGTGCCGTAAAGATAGAAAAATACTTGCATTCTGGCGCTATCTTCAACAGCTATTTTGCAGAATCGGGAGATATAATCAACGTTTCACATCCAACAACCGGTTTCCGTCCCTCACCGGATTCCAACCATCGTCTCCTGCCAGCACTGTTACCGGCTCATAACCTTTCAGATTTTTCAACTGACGGGAGAATGCCGCACGTGCTTGCGGATTGGCCCCTGCGCCCTTACTGCCATATTCGGCATAAAAGACTGTCTTTTCGTTTTCCTTCTTACCCCAATTATTCCAGCCGACAGGAAGAATATGTTTACCCAGTTCGCAGCGAATAAATACAGCCTGTGCATAAGGTCGCCAGGGACGTGACAAATAGACCTTTGTAGCTTCCGCATCAGCCGTCAGCCGACAGTCGTAGAAAACGTAACCGTACTTCTTTCCTTTATCGGTAGAAGGAGCAGTGACGTAGCCATCCCCCTTGCTGTGAATGCGGCAACGATTGAAGACAGCCGTAGACCAGCCGAAAATAAAATCGACCGTGCCTTCGATGTAGCAGTCCTCATAATATTGGCGGCTTTGCTTGCCGTATGTATAGAGTGTATCCTGGAAGCCGAGAAAACTACAGTTCTTAAAATAGGCACGGTCGGCAGAAACAAAACAGGCAACTGCTTGCCCCACGGGACCTGCAGAGTTCTCGAAGGTGATATTCTCGGCATAAAAATCAGGAGCATAGATGTAACAGCTGGACGAACCGGAAGTTCCCATGTTCTCACCGAATACGTTCTTCTTGTTTGCGAAATCGTCATTGGTCAGTATCGTACCATCTTCGCCAATCAGGGAGATATTAATCTTACTTTCGGGGATGATTATCTTTTCTTTGTAAGTGCCTTTGCGGACAAGGATTGTGGTACGTACATTTTTGCGAAAGTCGGGGACAGCATTAACGGCTTCCTGCACAGTGAAGAAATCACCACTGCCGTCTTGAGCCACCACATAATCATAATGACGGATACATTTCGCCAATTCCGGAATCTCTTTGCCGATGGCTTTCACCGCCAATCCCGCTACGGTTCTTGCCCCATAGATATTCAAATGAGTATTGTCCTCACGTCCCTTCGGAAAGGCCGGAACCCGATTGGGTTCTACAAACATGAACAGCTTTTTCGACTCTACGGGACCAAGTCCCTGCACCAAGTCGTGCGTGATTTTATTCAAGTCGATGAAGGTCACTCCCAACTCTTTGGCAACATTGCGGGGAGAATCCAGATAGGCCCCATGAGTATCGAACAGAACGGTTCCTTCTTTGGGCTGCTCTTTGGATGCACCGGGTATCCGTCGGATGTCTTTCGCAATAGAAGCGTCTTTCGGCTGAACAAAGTTACGACGGACGATGGAATTGAATAGTACGGGGATACCGCCTTTCGCACGGGTTTCGTTGACAAACCGACGGAGATTATCGTCGAAAGTAGTTCCCGGATCGGTATGACGGGTAGAATCCGTTTTTTCATCATTATGCCCGAACTGAATAAAGACATAATCTCCTTTCTTCACTTTAGAAATCACTTTTTCCCAACGTCCTTCAGAAATAAAGCTTTTAGAACTGCGCCCGTTGACGGCATGATTGTCTATCCGTACATCTTCGGAAAAGAAACCGGGAAGCACCATTCCCCATCCCCTTTCGGGATTTCCCCCATCCATCTTTTTATTTGCCATCGTCGAATCACCGATCATAAAGATAGTGACAACAGGTTTATCCGCACGGAATGCAGACAAAAGGATAAAAGCCGCCGCCAG
>ULUI01057831.1_pt1 | contig 13541 bp, 10 predicted proteins | sample 1958371 | NCBI WGS metagenome assembly ULUI01 (sample SAMEA4835756, study PRJEB28245) | human gut metagenome | biome: gut microbiome; material: fecal sample | place: Denmark | collected 2008
ATAATGCCATACAAAACAACAACAGCAATCAGAGATTTCAATCCACGCCCTCCGTGGGGAGGGCGACTGGAACGAGCCAATGGAGGCAGCTGGCGATGAATATTTCAATCCACGCCCTCCGTGGGGAGGGCGACGGCTGACACGAGATTAGCCAACTGAACAAGGTTCATTTCAATCCACGCCCTCCGTGGGGAGGGCGACCAACTGATTGATAGATGCAAAAGCGTGTGAATATATTTCAATCCACGCCCTCCGTGGGGAGGGCGACTGTTTCGCGTGATAGTGTGATTGTGTGTAAGGATATTTCAATCCACGCCCTCCGTGGGGAGGGCGACTCTTTTTCTGCATACAAGCAACGGGGTTCCGTCTATTTCAATCCACGCCCTCCGTGGGGAGGGCGACGCAACCTTTCCGTCTGGGTTCCTGCGGGCGACTATTTCAATCCACGCCCTCCGTGGGGAGGGCGACCTGCTCGACATACTCTTCAAACGTCTCGTGCCCGAGCAATTTCAATCCACGCCCTCCGTGGGGAGGGCGACAATATCCGTACCTTTTTCCTTTTTCTCGGTATGTATTTCAATCCACGCCCTCCGTGGGGAGGGCGACATGTTGCGTATAATAGTATTGAGGTGGTAAAAATATTTCAATCCACGCCCTCCGTGGGGAGGGCGACTTTCTTCGACATCGTGACGGTCGCATGCGCGTTATTTCAATCCACGCCCTCCGTGGGGAGGGCGACGGGCAAGAACACAAACCTGTGGTGCCTTCCACCTATTTCAATCCACGCCCTCCGTGGGGAGGGCGACTTAATCAAACGCAAGGTTATAAACATAACCGCAATTTCAATCCACGCCCTCCGTGGGGAGGGCGACACAAAATACTCTATAAATTCAAGACCCGCAGGAGGTATTTCAATCCACGCCCTCCGTGGGGAGGGCGACCGGCAACAATGGCGAATATAACCATCCAAAGAAATTTCAATCCACGCCCTCCGTGGGGAGGGCGACAGACTACCGCCGCCAAGCTTCGCAACGCGATGCAATTTCAATCCACGCCCTCCGTGGGGAGGGCGACCTGTTTTTGAAGTGTTCAGACCGTCTGCTTCCCGTGTCTATTTCAATCCACGCCCTCCGTGGGGAGGGCGACGCCTGATGCCGAAACGGTCGGCACTGGATATCCTATTTCAATCCACGCCCTCCGTGGGGAGGGCGACATTCTGCGGTCTTGTTCCATGCCACTATGTTGATATTTCAATCCACGCCCTCCGTGGGGAGGGCGACAGTAGCCCGAATTTACGGCTGCTGACTGGTTGCCCATTTCAATCCACGCCCTCCGTGGGGAGGGCGACTTTATTCCGCTCGCTTTTGCAGGCACAATGCCTATTATTTCAATCCACGCCCTCCGTGGGGAGGGCGACGGCTGCTGACCCGATGCCCGAATTTACGGCTGCTATTTCAATCCACGCCCTCCGTGGGGAGGGCGACACTGATGAGTCTTTGCCCCCACCAAGAGCAGAGTATTTCAATCCACGCCCTCCGTGGGGAGGGCGACTTTAGCGGTATCTCCGCCCAAGGACTGCAAAAGCATTTCAATCCACGCCCTCCGTGGGGAGGGCGACCCCTTGCACAAAGTGGAGTATCGCCCAGAAAAACGATTTCAATCCACGCCCTCCGTGGGGAGGGCGACGATGTGCGCTGGAACACAAAGCGGCTAAACTCGATTTCAATCCACGCCCTCCGTGGGGAGGGCGACCCATGTTTTTGCTAATGTCGTTAACCGCGACTATATTTCAATCCACGCCCTCCGTGGGGAGGGCGACAAAAATTTTTTGATGACATTCCATATACGCGGCATTTCAATCCACGCCCTCCGTGGGGAGGGCGACATAATGGTGCTTAGTAAAAATAATGGTTATTGCAATTTCAATCCACGCCCTCCGTGGGGAGGGCGACGAACTTCAGAGCCTTTTAAACACAGGCAAAATATCTATTTCAATCCACGCCCTCCGTGGGGAGGGCGACAGATGCTAAAAAGACTGTGCAAAAATGGAGCGACATTTCAATCCACGCCCTCCGTGGGGAGGGCGACCAGAGAAATACAGTTAAGGTCTGTGGTATGCTGTAATTTCAATCCACGCCCTCCGTGGGGAGGGCGACGAACAGCCGAAGAAATCACTAAGGAAATCGCAGATATTTCAATCCACGCCCTCCGTGGGGAGGGCGACCTGACGGTGTAAGGATATACACAAGCACAATCTATATTTCAATCCACGCCCTCCGTGGGGAGGGCGACATAGCCCATATCTGCCCCTCGAATACCTCGTCCGTTATTTCAATCCACGCCCTCCGTGGGGAGGGCGACGCATATATTTTTTCGCTTCTTACACCGTATGTGTTATTTCAATCCACGCCCTCCGTGGGGAGGGCGACATACGCTGTTTTCGCGCCTTATGTCTACCACGTGGATTTCAATCCACGCCCTCCGTGGGGAGGGCGACTACTTATGCTCGTTATATATACGAGTGGCTTGTTATTTCAATCCACGCCCTCCGTGGGGAGGGCGACTATGTTCCGTCCGTCAGAAGCACACCACTTTCGATATTTCAATCCACGCCCTCCGTGGGGAGGGCGACGATTAATATGTCGAGCTTTGCAGAAAGATTAAACATTTCAATCCACGCCCTCCGTGGGGAGGGCGACGGCAAAAAGCCCAAAGAAAGGATAATGAAAAATATTTCAATCCACGCCCTCCGTGGGGAGGGCGACGTTAGTAATATGATTATCTACGCCCCTTGATACCATTTCAATCCACGCCCTCCGTGGGGAGGGCGACAAAAGCGGAACGCCGCCGCGAGTTGAAAGCGGTATTTCAATCCACGCCCTCCGTGGGGAGGGCGACTCTTCGCGAACGCGGTAGAGACGGCACATAACTATTTCAATCCACGCCCTCCGTGGGGAGGGCGACACTTCCACGCCGAGCGTGTTTGAGTCGCTTGACCATTTCAATCCACGCCCTCCGTGGGGAGGGCGACCACAAGCTTATATTTAATTCCCTTGAACTTCGGATTTCAATCCACGCCCTCCGTGGGGAGGGCGACACTCCTCACTTTCTATGGTATATTCGGCGTAGATTTATTTCAATCCACGCCCTCCGTGGGGAGGGCGACGTATGCAACCATCGGATGGGGACTATGCAATACTTATTTCAATCCACGCCCTCCGTGGGGAGGGCGACCTGATTCAGCTCGTCGAAACTCGCAAGGCTTCGAATTTCAATCCACGCCCTCCGTGGGGAGGGCGACGCGTAATGTTTGAGTGTTTATAATTGGCTTGTTATTTCAATCCACGCCCTCCGTGGGGAGGGCGACAGTATCTTTAGTAACATATTTAGTAATATAAGCTATTTCAATCCACGCCCTCCGTGGGGAGGGCGACGTAATTCCATTGATTGTAGTTGACTAAACCACATTATTTCAATCCACGCCCTCCGTGGGGAGGGCGACGCTTGTACAGCTCTTCTGTTGCGTCGACATCGTATTTCAATCCACGCCCTCCGTGGGGAGGGCGACTTTGTCCCGCTCGAGTAGATTTCAATTCGTGCCGATTTCAATCCACGCCCTCCGTGGGGAGGGCGACCGCATTCAACATCAATAACAATATGACCATAATTGCATTTCAATCCACGCCCTCCGTGGGGAGGGCGACTAATGATCTCTTCCGGCACGCCGTCGGAGACCATATATTTCAATCCACGCCCTCCGTGGGGAGGGCGACAGTAGATGAATATAATTGAGAACCACTATCGGATATTTCAATCCACGCCCTCCGTGGGGAGGGCGACAAGGGCGGTAAAACGCGCCTGATAAGAGCTTCCGATTTCAATCCACGCCCTCCGTGGGGAGGGCGACTTGATATCGAGGGAGATTAACTAATATATTATAATATTTCAATCCACGCCCTCCGTGGGGAGGGCGACAAGTATTCTATTGTTGGATATTTGCCTTTAAATGATATTTCAATCCACGCCCTCCGTGGGGAGGGCGACCAATAAATGCGCGACCATAAAGCCCGATAAGATTCAATTTCAATCCACGCCCTCCGTGGGGAGGGCGACTCCGCGGCGGTGAGGGTGTCGGTTGGAGTACTTTAATTTCAATCCACGCCCTCCGTGGGGAGGGCGACCCAAACAGTACGAGCTTCATCAATAAGTACAACAATTTCAATCCACGCCCTCCGTGGGGAGGGCGACTGCAAAAATATACAAATATACAATATTGCGTTTGTACATAGTGCATATAAAATTATATATTTTTGCGACAGCTGTGCTTTTTACTTGACTTAAACAGTTGTAAAAGCACGGCTTTTTCGGTGCGAACATACGGCACTTTTTATGATCGATGCCGCTTCGCACTAAAGCATAAGGAGTCCTTCCGGCTGATATCCGGCCTTGGCTCCGATATGCTCTATTTTTGTCTGATAGTTGTTCCCGAGATTATAAAATCTCAGACTGTCCTTTTCAGTGTCGATGAGCTGTTCGAGCTTGTGTTTTACTAATCTGTATTGTGCGGCGTCCAATACACATTCAAATACGCTGTTTTGAACTCGCTGACCGTAATTCACACATTCTTTCGCAACTTTCCGAAGCCGCTTTCTGCCGCCGGCGTCTTCGGTGTTGACATCATAGGTTATCAATACGAGCATAACGCACCTACTTCCACAGGAACGGGGGATATTCGTCAATGTCGCCGCGGATGTAGCGCGCTAACAGAAGCGCTTGAACATACGGCACGAGTCCCCATTGTATCTTTTCTTTCAGAAATGGGTGAGTCAGGTTTTCATCCCGCCTCGACTTCCAAAGCTTGAAGAACGACCGCCGACCGTCGTCGGTGAGGAGTACGGCACCGCTGTCTGTCTTCGCAAACATATTGCTCTGAAATGAGCGGTTGTTTATTCCGCTGAGCACGAATCTGTCGGCGAACGACGGACGCAGCTCTTCCATAAGGTCTAGTGCGAGCGATTTCCTGCCTGAGCGGTCAGTGTGCATCATGCCGACATATGGGTCAAGCCCTACGCTTTCGAGTGCGTTCGCGCAGTCGTTCGCAAGCAGACTGTAGGCGAATGAGAGCAGCGCGTTCACGCAGTCGAGCGGCGGACGGCGGTTGCGAGTCTCGAAAATGAAACACGGGTCGGGGTTGAGTATCAGCTCGTCAAATACCGAAAAGTATGTGCTTGCCGCTTCGCCCTCAATGCCGCGGAGCGACCCGGCGTCAGTGCAGCTGCGAGCCGTGTATACGGATTCTTTCAGCTTTTCTGATGCGTCCTTGACCTTCTCTGCATCAATGCTCATCGGGTGGTCGCGCAATGAGCGCTCCAATACCCAGCGGGAGTTGAATATCTTTGCAGTGATGAAATTTTTGGCTGTTTGCAAGCTTTCACTCGGACTGTCGGCAATGCGGTATTGCTGCCTGCGCAGCAGCACATTGCCCTGCACTCCGCCGCCGACTCTCGCGAGAAACCGTCCGCTTTGAGAGAAGAATGACAGCGACTTGTTTTGCTCTGCACATTTGCCCATGAGAGCCGGGCTTGCGCCCATGTATGAAAATGTTACTATCTGTTCGAGACTGTGCAGAGGGAATCTGCCCATCTCCGCGCCGTCCTTTTTGACAACAACATTTTCTCCGTCGAGCGTCAGATAGGCGTCGGGTGTTAGAATATAGAGCGAGTTCATAAGCTTTTTCAATCGAAGTCACCGTCCTCGCCGATAGCGGAGTTTATATATTCCGCCGCGCTTTTGTTCTTGCACAGGGCAGGGAGACAGAGCTCTTTGAGTGAACAGGCGTTGCAAAATTTGCCTGTCTTGACTTTGGGCGTGTAGCCGCGGTTCATGTAGCCGTGCATCTCGCTGACTGCATCTTTCGCCGCTTGGCGCAGTTCGGCGTTTATATAAACTTTTTCGCGCCGATGCGTCTCGCCGTAGAACATATATCCGAGTTCAATCTCGACTCCGAGCATCTCTTCGAGGCACATTGACTGCGCGCATAGCTGAAGCCTGTCGGCATCGCCCGCTTTAGAAGATCCGCTTTTGTATTCGATCGGCGTCGGCATCCATCTGCCATCGCGCCCGCGCAGTTTCGTGCCGTTTTCGTCATCGCGTCTGAACTCGACAACATCGCATTCTCCGCTTATTCCGAGCTCTGACGAGAATACCCGCAGAGCCCGGACTGTTATCATATCGCCACGTTTTTCGCTGAGCGACGGGTCGTGCGCCCGTTCGTGGAATATTTCACCGTTTACAGTGCGCAGATTTTCTGCCCAGAGTCCCTCAATGTGAATGAGAGCCCATTGCCTGCGGCAAAACATAAAGTGCTGTATTCCGCTTATTTGCAGAAAGTCACACTCCCTGTATGTCATTATACTCCCTCGATAATCTCGGGTTCAAGCCCGGGAAGCTCATCTACAGATATAACATAGTCATCCGTGCTCGAGGGAATGTTGACATCGTGCTTCAATTCAACATGGACGCTGCGGTGTACCTTGCTGCTCGAATACTGACCGTCCTTGCAGTTGTGCTTCCACCAATAGATGCGCAGGACTTCCATCGAACCCTCGGGGCGCGCCGAAGAAGCGTCGTTGAGGAACAGCGTGCGCAGGCACTCTTTTATAATATCCGCGTCCTCTTCGGAGAATCCGGTCTTCTCGGCGAGCTGAACATTTATCGAGCCCTTTATCTCATAGAGACCAAACTGGACGAAATGCTTCTGACCCATTGTGTCAGAGGAACGCGCCGAAGCGTCCTTGCCGTCCTTGACGGGTTCGCCGTTGACACTCTTGGTTATCTGAATGGAGCGAATCTCTATCGGCGATACGCTTACTCCCTGATGTATGCTGACCGGACCGCGCACGCCGACCGATACACCGCTGCTGTCCTTGGATTTGAAAGCGAACACCTGACCGAATGAACGGACATCGAGCCACTTTTCGCAGGCCTCTTTTGCGTATTCATTTATATCTTTCGTCTTTATGTTGCTTGACGCGCGCTCGCTCAGGCTCTTGCAGCCGTCATCGCTGCGGTCGGCGGACTGGACGAATATATTATTGCCGAGATCCTGCATTCTGTTGCGTATTTTACGCTTGATGCAGACATCGGACATCTCGCCGTAGCCGGAGTAATCGGTGCGCGGGCGGTTACCGTTGAGCGGATCGCCGTTTACATTTGCCTGATTTGCGGATACAAGAACTACGAAATCGATTTTGTTGTTAAGAGCTGCCATTTTAATTTTCCTCCTCGTTGTTGCTTTCTTTCTTTGTGTAGAGTTCACTGCGCTGCAGGTAATAGCCTAAAAGGTAACTGTCCTCAAGCTGGCGGTTGAGGTCTTTCTCGTCGTATTCGCTCAGATGACCGAAAATCTCGCCGATGAGGTTGTTGTAGTATATTCTCATTCCGGGCGAGAGCTTTGCAAAATACGGATTGAGGCTGTCGCGGATTATGCGGGCAGCGTACATGGGTCTCTCGCAGAATACCGACTGCATCCTTATTGCGTTCGGCTCTCTCTTCTCGTCTCTGTCATAGGTGTCGCGCTCGACCTTTTCCATGACCGCGAGCAGACGCCCGAACTGATAGCTTTTGTCTTTTTTGTCTTTTTCAAGGGCCATTTCCCATTCCTCCTTTTTAGTAACGGTCCTGTATGCATATATAACCGCACAAGCGTTATAGAGAATTTTTATGCGGTTTGATTTTGTGTCGTAGGCGAGCGGCATCGACGCTCTGTGCATCAGCGCGCGGACGATGTCCTGCGGTATAGGCGCTTGGTCGATAACGCTGTGGAGCAGCCTCTGCGCCTGTTCACACATTACCCGGTCGTCAACGCTGAGCTTCCCGTTCTGCTCCGTGCCGAAGGCGCATTTGACTATTTCCCATATCGATGGGGACTGATAGCCGAACTTTCCGCTTGACCAGTAGCAGTGCTCTTTCCAGAATGCGAGACGGTTCAGAAAATCCGAACCTTTCAGCTCGTTGTAGTATGTTATGGAGAGTCTGCCTGTCGTGGCGGCGTCGAACGACGCTATAACAATGTCGTCCTCCGCCGGAAGCTTGTCCTGCCATCCGCTCAATGCTTTTTTAAGGTCGGATTTGTAGTCAGTCGGAGTAACTGGAAAATCTTTTTTCTCCTCTTCGTCGCTGTAGCTGGGAGTCAGTGTTCCGGAATCTTTGAACAGAGAAGCATCTCCCCTTGGACTCCAACAGACAAAGGTTCTTCCGCCTATCATAATACCTTGATTCGCCGCAACCCAAGCGAGAGCGTTGTGCGCTTTTTGAGAGGTCTCGTATCCGATGGTAGCCGCCTGCTGTGAGTCGGTAAAACGCCCTCTGTAGGTGAAATTTGAGCTGTCGTTTGCCGATATGAGCTTTGCGCCGTATGCCGATGCAACAGTTCCTTTCGGATGACTTTCGGTTATGCGCTCATCTTTGCCCGATATCATGCAGAGTTTTTTCGGAGCTTCATTCTGCAGTGAACTGTAGTGTCCGATGAATGCATCGAAAAGGCTTGTGTCTTTATAACACGCATCATTGTCGCCTGTGTTCATAACGCGCCAACGAATCATATATTTGTCATATTTGCTCAGCGGCTTGCCGCTCTCGTCAAGCTCTATAATATTTTCGTCGGCGAGGTCGTCAACTATAGTTCCGCGTTCGATATAGGCGAGTATCGCGCGCACTTTCGGGTGGCTGAACTCGGATTCGGCCCATGATCTGAGCTGGTTCAGATACATTTCATATTTGTTTCCGCCGTATGGCGCGATATAGAAAAGCTGGTCGCTCAGCGGATGAGCACAGGCGGAAGAAGTTCTTCCTGCGGACGCTTCTGTTGCCGGGATAATAGTTTTGCTGTCGTCTTTAGGGACGGACTCTGCCTGCACAAATTCGCCGTGCTCATCGAGAATTATTTCTATCTGCGCGTTCTGGATGACATGGGCTATCGGAGTCAGTGCAACGGGGTATTTTATAGATTGCTTTCCCGCCTGGTCGCTGTGACAGTCATATGTCTCAACGGCTCTTTGCCATATGCTCATTTATTCCACCTCCCCGAATTCTCTGAGCCCGATGAAATTGCCGAGGTCTTCGCCGAACGGCTTTATCGCCGTGTTTTCGCGTACAGTCTTTGTTGTCGTGCACTCCTCGGGTCGGGGGAATGTGATAACGCCCTTTTCCATCGTCGGGTACCAGAATCGGACGGTCATTCGGTTTTTTGTCTCGTCCGAATATGCTTCGTCCGCGTAGGTTATCCCGTGGTACATCAGCCCGAATGCGAGCTCCGGCGTCTCATCGTATGCGCCTTTGCCGCTCCCGAATTCGCATGGCTCAACATAGCCCTGACATTCGCGCGCGCCGAGGAAAATATCCCTGCGCCCGCCTTTTTCAATCATGCGCTTTGCTATGTTGTGATGCTTGTTCTCGTTGCGGTCGCCAATGAGCTCCGGGCGGTTCTCGTTCCACTCAAAATGTGCCTGCACCTGATAACGGCAGTCTTTGAGATAGGTGTAGAACGAGAGGTCGTTCCCGCCGTTATATTTTATCGGTCGGATGCCCTTGACCTCAGTTTGGATGGGGTTTATCACTCTGACCTTGTCGATATACCAGACAATAGTGGGCTTCCAGTAGATCGAGTGGAGAATACCCTTGAGAGCTTCGTATGTCGGGATTTGATAGCTTGCTTTTTCTCCGCCGACGCGCATTACCGGGTCGGAGAAAAGCGCGTAGTCTCCGAATACTTCAAATGTCACTATATTCGGATGTTCCATATGCTGCACACCTCCTGTGTTTATTTATAATGTGATTGCTTCGCGGCTTTCGCCGTCAAGATTGAGCCCGAAAGCTTCATTGTAGAATTCCTCGCTTAGCGCGAGCGCGATGCCGTCTGCTATGGGGTGGAGCGCGCCGCTGTCCGCAAGGGCTCTGCGCTGATTTTCATAGAGCGAGACGGTGTATGCCCGCGCTTTTTTGATGAGCTTTTTGAGATACTTTATGTCCTCTTCGGCCCGTTTTGAGCCAAGTTCGACGATTATCTCTTTTCCCTCGCCGTATGGCACGATAACATCGGTCGTGCTGCTACCGAAGACGGTGAACCTGCTCCCGGCGGTCTTGAACGCCTGAGTCAGCGCGTATTTTTCGCCGTTTGCTTTTAAATAAGGCGCGTTCGCGAATGTCCTGTCGAGCGAAAGAAGATCAAAGAGAGTGAACGGCGAACCGTCGATTTTTATCGGCATATCCTGCGCGCCGATGTCGGATTGAATATAGAGCTTCTTGTAGTAGGCGTATACCGCCTCGTCGGATGTAAGCCCCGACGGGTACTTCTCGGGATGATATTTGCAGTCGGACAGCAGGGACATGCACGCCATCTTGCCGTCTTTTATACTTCTGAGCATGCCGAGATCTTCGCCGCGGCAGTTTATTATGAACACATCTGCGGCTCCGTTAAGCTCGCCGTTGCGGTTGCATCTGCCCGCCGCCTGAATCACACTGTCGAGCCCCGCGCAGAGCCTTATCACGCAGCCGAAAGATACATCGACACCCGCTTCAATGACCTGCGTCGAGATGCAAACCACTTTTGGTGCGTCTGGATTTTTGCGCTTTCTTTCAAGCGCGCTGTTTATCTCGGATATGACCGCCATTCTGTGCGCCATGCACATTCCGGCGGAAAGATGAAAAATCACGGTGTTTCCCAAATTCATTTCAGTGAACAGATACGCCGCCTGCTTTTTGAGATTGCATATGACAAGCAGGCTGTCTGTTGTGCCGAGCTGTTCTGCAATAAATGCGGGGATTGCGTCAAGCCGCATGCCGCCCTTGTCGATTATCTGCGTGCGTTTGAATACGCGCCACAGCTCTTCGTCAAACGGCACAATGTCTTTTATGTTCTCTGTTATCGGGTGCGCCGTCTGTTCGAGGCACGGTTGAGTCGCCGAGCACAAGACTATAGTCGCGCCGCAGACCTCCGAGAGAAAGTTTACCGCTGTGTTGAAAAGCGACAGCATTTCGTTCGGCACGGTCTGAACCTCGTCTATGACTATCACGCTGTCGCACAGCGCGTGCATTCTGCGTATGCATGAGGTTTTCCCTGCAAACAAAGTGTCGAGCAGCTGCACAAGAGTGGTTATTATCACCGGTGACGACCAGTTTTCCGTTAACAGCTGGGCGCGTTTGAGCTCGTCCGCGTTGTCCTCGTCAAGAGCGACGTTTGAATGGTGCTCCGTTATGATGCTGTCGTCTCCGATGAATTCTCTTATTATCTTCGCATTCTGGTCGAGAATACTCAGCAGGGGAGAGGTGAAAATGATTCGCTTCTTTCGATATGCTTTTGCGTGAGCCACGGCGAATCTCAGCCCCGAGAGAGTCTTGCCTGCACCGGTCGGGACATTGAGCCTGAATATGCCGGGCTCTTCTTCTGCGGCGGCGCGGCAGATGTCGGATATTTGCTTTCTCGCCCCGTCTATCGGTCTTGTGTTTGAAAATTCGCCAAGCTTTTCTTCAATGTGCCCGAGGCACTCGTCCCAATCCGCTTCAACTTGCGGGAACTCCATGTTTTCCATGAATTCCGCCGTGTCGCGCCTGTCGCCCTCGATAACTGCCGAGAGCAGAAGCCGAGCCAGCAGGCTTATCTGAAATTCATATTCTTCAGCTTGTCGCGCGCTTCTCTTCGGATTGCGCTCTCTTATGCCTTCAATAATTTCAGTAATCTGTTCTGCGGCGCTGTTGAATTGCGATTTCAGTTCGGCGTCTGAGAAGCAGTATTTGTTGAAGTTTTTCTTCGCCTCGTCATAGTCAATGCCGTCTTTTGTCAGCCTGTGTTCAAAGCCGTTTTTGTGGTCGTCATTCACCGCGTCAAATTGTCCGTGATGCGCGCCTACCGCATAGGCGAGAAGCTCGCGCACTTCATTGTCAACGCCGTCGGACATCTCAAAAATATATCTGACCGCCGCGAATGTGTGGTTCACTTCGCCGCGCCGGAGCGTGTTGCCGGGCTGTATGTAGTCGAAGAACTTTTTTGTCGCCTTGCCTAAATCGTGAATGTTCCCGCAAAAGATTCCGACTTTGTCTAACTCGATACATCGGAGCGCCTCTGCGGCATATTTCCCGCTGTCTTCGTTGTGGGCTTTCAGTGTTTGTTCGTCATATTCCGGCGGTTCGGATCTTTCGACGAGCCGCAGGTGAGCTATAGGCTCCATTGTCTCACTTCCCGTATTTTGTTAGCTTCACCATACATTTTTTAGAGAAAATTGTCAACTTAACTGCAAAAACGATGCGATTTTTGTCGAAAGTGATGTAAAAATGGAAACTTTAGTTCTTCTTTATAACAAAACTTCCGACGCTGTCGTCACCGAGCGAGGCGATGACATTCATAAACGTGTTCTTCGACATAACTGCAAAATACCCGCTTGCTTCAAATTTTTCCGGGAAATGCTTCTCGATTTTTTCGAGCGCTGATTTCAGCGCGAAAACAGCCGCCACACCGTGCTTGCAGATGCCGCACGCCCAGCAGTCGCAGGTGATGTTTGCAATCATGCCGTTCTTGTAGTCAAATTCAACTTCGTGCAACTCGTCCGTGCCGACTATCGCGTGCCCCTTGCCGTCTTCAACGCTGAGATACAGAACCTCGCCGCAGTTGAAGTCGGATTTGCCTACCATTATCGTGTGCTCGTATGCTCCCATGCCCTCGAGATCGTCGAGGCTATAGAACTTGTTTTCCTTCGCGCTCACATATTCCTCATCGGGTTTTGCGGGAGCTTTGAAGTAGGGGAGTATCTTCCCAAACGGCACGGTATTTTTGTCAAAAGAGAACAGTTCGTCGCCGACATAGCAGAACTCGCCGGAGATATCCGTGTCGATTTTTGCGATTACTCTTTTGTAGTCGGACAGCTTTATCTTGAATGTGTACGACACATCGATGACCTTGCCGCGCTTGCCCTCGAGCTTGCCGTCAACATAGACGAGGTCGCCGACATGCAGGTCGAAAAGATTGTTGTAATATGTGCAGTCGAAGCCGCGCTGCGGGAAATAGACCCTCACGAGCGATTCCCTCGCGGGAGCCTCTTCGGGAGCTTTTGTCTCGGTCTCGGGAGCTTTCTTCTCTGTCTCTTTCTCAGCGGTAAAACCTATCTTGAATTTCATATGTATCTCTCCGTTCCTTATTTTCTGATTCTATTCTATCACGGCAGGTGTGTCAAAAAACGGACAGTAAATCTCAAAAGCCTTGTAATTGACGGCATTTGCGCCGACTTTGTCTCTTGGCGGTGACAAACGGAGTGCAAATCGGGGGGCTTATCACTTTAGCTGTAGCAAGGTAAAAGCAAGCGACCCAACCGGTCTTTATAATCAAGCTTTCAATAGCCGCGCCGCAGTATCCGAAATCTATCTGGGAAAGGCGGGCAGCATCACCGAAGCGCCGCCGACTGGGAGTCGCGAGTTATGTATTTCGAGGCCTCGTTGAGCGGCTTGTAGGGGTCGGCGACCCTGTCAAGCCCAGATAGTGAACAAAATGTTCG
>ULUI01096756.1_pt1 | contig 13387 bp, 9 predicted proteins | sample 1958371 | NCBI WGS metagenome assembly ULUI01 (sample SAMEA4835756, study PRJEB28245) | human gut metagenome | biome: gut microbiome; material: fecal sample | place: Denmark | collected 2008
CAAAACCGGTAGTGAAGAAGGTGGTCGCGACTCCCAAGCCCAAGACTGAAGAGTCTGAATGATAAGGAAAGAAACCACCCGCTAAAGGGTGTAAAGTTTAATAATTAAAATATATTGGAAAATGCCTAAGATGAAGACTAATTCCGGTGCCAAAAAAAGATTCGCTCTTACCGGAACAGGTAAAATCAAAAGAAAACACGCTTTTAAAAGTCACATTCTGACAAAGAAGACTACAAAGCAGAAGAGAAATCTTACTCACACAGGTTTGGTTGCCAGTGTGGACGTAAGCAACGTTAAGCAGTTGCTTGGTTTGAAGTAATCTTTTTTAATTAAGCGAGTTTTACAAGATTTTTATTAACCGAATGTATTTAGCAAATAAGATCATCCGATAGTGATGACGCTAACATTCAAAACAGATTAGTATTATGCCTAGATCAGTAAATCATGTTGCTTCAAGAGCAAAAAGAAAACGGATTTTAAAACTTACCCGTGGTTACTATGGTGCACGTAAGAACGTGTGGACCGTTGCTAAAAATACCTGGGAAAAAGGTTTGACTTATGCATTCCGTGACCGTCGTAACAAGAAACGTAACTTCCGCGCATTGTGGATTCAGCGTATCAATGCTGCCGCACGTCTGGAAGGAATGTCTTACTCTCGTCTGATGGGAGCTTTGCATGCAGCAGGTATCGAAATCAACCGTAAAGTTCTTGCCGACTTGGCTATGAACCATCCGGAAGCTTTCAAAGCAATCGTTGCTAAAGTGAAGTAATTGACATTATAGAGCAATTGGAAAAAGAGTTCCTGAATGGAGCTCTTTTTTTATGTCAAAAGTTTGGTGGTTTCATTCCTATTGCATATCTTTGTGATAAGAAAAATGAGTTAGCCGCACATGTTCGATTGGGAAACTCATCAGTTTATTTTAATTCCGAGACACAGCTCTTGTCGTCAATGGCGGGCCGCACCCTTCGGGGCATGCTTAGCACGGCGGATTACAAAGATGGCAAAGCACTCAAATCCTGTCATACGGAGTTTGTTCATATCTACGGTGCGGCTTTCTTTACATAGGAGGATATGTCAGAACAGGCATATCCTCTTTTTTTGTGCCCCGTCAAGCATAGTTTTAGACGGTGTAACGCTATGGGTTAGGGGAGCTAAAGCATAGCTTTTTGTTTGAAATAGGAGCTTGTCCGTTTTTTCTTCGTATATTTACCCTCCAAGAATTAAACACACTAAACTAAATATTTATGTTACTGCCAAAACAGTCTCGCAATTGTGTAACCGGGCTGGCTGCCGCTTGCTCGTTGCTATTGATTGCCTGCTCTCCGGAGGAAGTCCGGCAGGTCAATCTTATTCCCAAACCGGAACAGATGACAATGACCGGAGGAACTTTCACGGTCGATAGTCTCGCGTTATTTGGCGGGCAGTCTTCCCGGAATATCAAAACAGTGATCGATGAAGCCTGGTCCGGTAACCCGGAAGGTTATCAGTTGGATGTGACGCCGGGAGGAATCGACCTGCGTGCCGGTTCGCCGGACGGTCTGTTCTATGGGATGCAGACGTTACGCCAACTCTATGCCGGAGGAGAGGTCCCATGTGTTTCGATCCGGGATAATCCTCGTTTTGGGTATCGGGGATTGCATCTGGATGTATCCCGTCATTTCTTCTCCAAAGAGGAAGTGATGAAATTGCTGGATGTGATGTCTTTTTACAAGTTGAACACCTTGCATATGCATCTGACGGATGCCGGAGGATGGCGTATCGAGATAGACAAATATCCGAAACTGACTTCTGAAACGGCCTTCCGCACCGAATCTGATTGGCGGAAGTGGTGGGATGGTCGCGACCGTAAGTATCTGCCGGAAGGGACGCCGGGTGCTTACGGCGGTTACTATACGAAGGAGGACATCCGGGAGATCGTGAAACATGCGGCTTCCAAACATATAAACATAATACCGGAGATCGAATTTCCGGGGCATTCGGAAGAGGTCCTGATGGCCTATCCTGAACTGAGCTGTTCGGGAAAGCCTTACCAGAACGGCGATTTTTGTATCGGTAACGAGCAGTCGTTTACATTCATGGAAGACGTATTGGCGGAGGTGATCAATCTTTTCCCGTCCGAATATATCCATGTCGGTGGCGATGAAGCCGGGAAGTCCGCCTGGAAGAAATGTCCGAAATGCCAGGCTTTGATGAAGGAAAAAGGAATGAAGAGTGTGGACGAGCTTCAGAGTTACATGATTCACAGGGCTGAGGAGTTTCTGATTTCGAAGGAGCGCAAGCTGATCGGCTGGGACGAGATCCTGGAAGGCGGTCTGGCTCCCGAAGCAACTGTCATGTCATGGCGGGGAGAAGACGGTGGAATCAAATCGGCACGGATGGGGCATGATGTGGTGATGACGCCGGGCAATTATATGTATTTGGATTTCTATCAGGCCGATCCGAAGACACAGCCCTATGCCATCGGCGGCTATACGCCGATAAAGAAAGTATATAGCTATGATCCCGTCCCGGCGGATTCGTTGACGGCAGAGGAATGCCGGCATATTTTGGGTGTGCAGGCCAATACCTGGACCGAATATATCCAGACACCCGAACATCTGGAATATATGATGTTCCCGCGTGCCCTTGCCGTGGCCGAGATCGGATGGACGCCGCAGGAATTACGGACATGGGAGGATTTCAAACCTCGCATGAATGCGCATATTTCCAAATTGCAGGGAATGGGGATCCGTACTTTTACCCTTTCGGACGAATTGGAAGTGACCATGCAGGTCGATACGGCAGGCAGAGAGATAGAAGTCATACTGGATGCCGAGAAATACCCGGCGGAAATCCGCTACACGACGGACGGTTCTGTTCCGGTGGCATCTTCCGCCCTTTATGCCGGGCCGATAACCGTGCAAGATTCCGCCCATATCAAAGCTGCTATTTTCCGAGACGGTGTGCTTCAGGGGACACCGACGGAAAAGAAAGTGGATTATCATCGGGCCATCAATAAGCCTATACATTATAATAGTAAGCTCTACGAAGGCTATATGGCCGGAGGAACAAACGCCTTGTTGGACGGCTATCGGGGCGGCCTGACTTATCTGGACGGACGTTGGCAAGGTTATTTGGATGACCTGGACTGTGTGATCGATATGGAAGAGGAAACGGATATCCATAAAGTGTCCATTCGTTTCATGCAATTGATCGGTCCGGGGGTGTTCCAGCCCGGACAAGTGGAGTTGTTGACTTCGGAAGATGGTGAAAACTTTATTTCCCGCGGGATTGTTCCGACAACGGTTCCAGCTGATGATCCGGACCTCCTGTTCCAAGAATATACGTTCGACGGTAACTGGAAAACCCGTTATATCCGTTTGAAAGCGCCGAGGGCGAATCCCGGTTTTATTTTTGCGGATGAGATCGTTGTTTGGTAAATTAAAAATTAGGAATTAAGAATTAAAAAATATGAAGGTATTGTTGTTTTCTTTTCTATTGAGTTGCTGTTCTGCGTTGGTTTACGCGCAACAGCCGGTAGATTATGTGAATCCGTTTATCGGGACAAGCAACTACGGGACGACCAATCCCGGTGCGATTTGCCCCCAGGGAATGATGAGTGTTACCCCCTTCAATGTGATGGGGTCGAAAAGTAATAAGTTTGATAAGGACAGCCAATGGTGGTCCACGCCTTATTCGGCGGATAATAATTTCTTCACCGGTTATGCGCACGTCAATCTGAGCGGTGTCGGTTGTCCGGAGATGGGAAGCCTGTTGTTGATGCCTACCTCCGGGGAGCTGAATGTGGATTATCACGCATACGGCAGCGAATACAAGAACGAGGTGGCCCATCCAGGCTATTACAGTAATATCCTGACGAAATATAACATCAAGACGGAAGCTACCGCCTCCATGCGTACCGGCCTGACACGTTTTACTTTCCCGAAAGGGCAGGGGAATATCCTCTTGAATTTGGGTGAGGGGCTGACGAATGAAACCGGTGCGACCGTTCGTATGGTGAGCGATACGGAGATAGAGGGAAGCAAGTTGCTCGGTACGTTCTGCTATAACCCGCAGGCTGTTTTCCCGATCTATTTCGTGATGAAGCTCAGCAAAGCCCCCAAGCAGGCCGGTTACTGGAAGAAACAACGCGAGATGAAGGGAGTGGAGGCCGAATGGGATGCCTATTCCGGCAAATATAAATTGTACACGAAGTACGACCGTGAGATGAGCGGTGACGACATCGGTGTCTGGTTCAAGTATGATACCGAAGAAGACGAAGTGATCGAAGTAAAGATGGGTGTCTCGTTTGTCAGCATCGAGAATGCCCGCCTGAATATGAACACCGAACAGCCGGATTTCAATTTCGACAAAGTGCGTGCGGCAGCCGGCAAGATGTGGAACGACGATCTGTCGCGTGTGATGGTGGAAGGCGGGACGAACGACGATAAGACGATTTTCTATACCGCCATGTACCACCTGCTGATCCATCCGAACATCATCCAGGACGTGAATGGCGAATATCCGATGATGGAAAGCCTGAAAGTCGGCCATACTACCGGAAACCGCTATACGGTCTTTTCGCTCTGGGACACCTACCGCAATGTCAGCACATTGATGACATTGCTCTATCCCGAAAAACAGCTCGACATCATCCGCACCATGATCGACATGTACAAGGAAAGCGGATGGCTCCCGAAGTGGGAACTGTACGGACGCGAGACGCTGACGATGGAAGGCGATCCGTCTATCCCTTATATCGTGGATGCTTATATGCGCGGTTTGCGCGATTACGATATCGAGACTGCCTACGAAGGGATGCGCAAGGGTGCTACTACTCCCGGAGAGTTCAACCTGCTTCGCCCGGACAATAACGACTATATGAGCAAAGGCTACGTCCCCTTGCGCGAACAGTATGATAATTCGGTTTCGCATGCCTTGGAATATTATATCGCCGACTGGAATCTCTCGTTGTTGGCAGATGCGTTGGGAAAGAAGGAAGACGCCAAGTTGTTCCGTGAGCGGGCTATGGGGTATAAGCATTACTATTGCAAGGAGTTCGGTACGCTTCGTCCCATCCTGCCCGACGGCACGTTCTATTCCCCTTTCGATCCGAAACAGGGGGAGAACTTCGAGCCGAGCCCCGGTTTCCATGAAGGAAACGCCTGGAACTACACGTTCTATGTCCCCCATGACATCAAAGGCCTTGCCAAACTGATGGGCGGTCAGAAGAAGTTTGTCGATAAGTTGCAGATGGTCTTCGACAAAGGGTACTACGATATGGCAAACGAGCCGGATATCGCCTATCCGTACCTCTTCAGCTATTTCAAGGGAGAAGCCTGGCGTACGCAGAAGCTGGTCCGCGAACTGTTGGGCAAATATTATCATAATGCTCCGAACGGACTTCCGGGTAACGACGATACGGGTACGATGTCTACCTGGGCGATCTTCTCGATGATGGGATTCTATCCGGCCTGTCCCGGTGACCTGGATTATGTTGTGACTTCTCCGACCTTCAACAAGGTGACGATCCGGCTGGACGAGAAGTTCTACCCGAAAGGCGAATTGGTGATCGAGTCCGCCCGCAAAACCCCGGAAAATATTTATATCAAAGAGGTGACAGCCGGCGGAAAGAAGCTGAAAGGGTATACGATTTCGCAAGACGAACTGGTGAATGCCGGGACATTGCGCTTCACGCTGGAAAACAAGCATTGATTTCCCCTCTCAATTTTATTTGAAATGGCATTTAAACGTTGAAAAACGGTTTCAAATTTTCTTGAAGCCGTTTTTCACTATTGAATCTCCGTTTCAATATTTCTTGAAGTGCCTTTTTAATGGTGAAAAACCGTTTCAAGAAAAATGGAGATGGGTTTCACCATTGAAAAATGGCTTCAAGAAAATTAGAAACGACTTTTCAACGTTTAAATGCCATTTCAAATATTCTTGAGACCTATAAATTATTATCTTTGCACACGTAAAAAAGAAAAACAGTTTAATCCATATTATATAATGTATAGAACAAGAACATGTGGCGACCTGCGCCTTGCCGATGAAGGCTTGGTGATTACGCTGGCCGGCTGGGTACAGAAAACCCGTAAGATGGGTGGCATGACGTTCGTGGATATCCGCGACCGTTACGGTATTACGCAATTGGTGTTTAACCAGGAAGTGGATGCCGCTCTTTGTGAGAAAGCAAATAAGCTGGGACGCGAATATGTTATCCAGGTGACGGGAACCGTTCGCGAACGTTCCAGCAAAAACCCGAATATCCCTACCGGTGAGATCGAAATCATCGTTTCGGAACTGAATGTCCTGAATGCTGCCGTGACTCCTCCTTTCACGATTGAAGACGATACGGACGGGGGGGACGACCTGCGTATGAAATACCGTTATCTGGATTTGCGCCGCAACGCCGTCCGCAAGAACCTGGAACTGCGTCATCGTATGGCTTTCGAGGTGCGTAACTATCTGGACAAGCATGGATTCCTGGAAGTCGAAACTCCGGTGCTGGTAAACTCGACGCCTGAAGGGGCGCGTGACTTTGTCGTGCCTTCCCGTATGAATCCCGGACAGTTCTACGCTTTGCCTCAGTCTCCGCAGACGTTGAAGCAGTTGTTGATGGTTTCCGGTTTCGACCGTTATTTCCAGATCGTGAAATGTTTCCGTGACGAAGACCTGCGTGCGGACCGCCAGCCCGAATTTACACAGATCGACTGCGAAATGAGCTTTGTGGAGCAGGAAGACGTGCTGAACATTTTCGAAGGAATGGCCAAGCATCTGTTCAAGGTGATCCGGGGCATCGATATAAAAGAAGCTTTCCCGCGTATCAGTTGGCACGATGCCATGAAATATTACGGAAGCGACAAGCCGGACCTGCGTTTCGATATGAAGTTCGTCGAACTGATGGACATCATGAAGGGACACGGTTTCTCCGTATTCGATAATGCTGCTTATGTCGGCGGTATCTGTGCGGAAGGGGCGGCTTCTTATACGCGCAAGCAGCTGGATGCGCTGACTGAGTTTGTGAAACGTCCGCAGATCGGTGCAAAGGGCATGGTATATGCCCGTGTGGAGGCAGACGGCAATGTGAAGTCGAGTGTGGATAAATTCTATACCCAGGAAGTATTGCAGCAGATGAAAGAGGCTTTCGGTGCAAAACCGGGCGACTTGATTCTGATCCTTTCCGGCGACGATGCGATGAAGACGCGCAAACAACTTTGCGAATTGCGTCTGGAAGTGGCCGGCCAGTTGGGCTTGCGTGACAAGAACAAGTTCGCCTGCCTGTGGGTGATCGACTTCCCGCTGTTCGAGTGGAGCGAAGAAGACCAGCGCTTCTATGCAATGCACCATCCGTTTACTTCTCCCAAACCCGAAGATATTCCTTTGCTGGACAGCGATACGGGAGCCGTCCGTGCGAATGCATACGACATGGTGATCAATGGTGTCGAAGTGGGTGGCGGTTCCATCCGTATCCACGACAGCAAGTTGCAGGATAAGATGTTCCAGTTGCTGGGCTTCACCGAAGAAAAGGCACAGGAGCGTTTCGGCTTCCTGATGAATGCCTTCAAATATGGTGCGCCTCCTCACGGTGGTCTGGCTTACGGTCTGGACCGTTGGGTCTCTTTGTTTGCCGGCCTCGATTCTATCCGTGACTGTATCGCGTTCCCGAAAAACAACTCCGGTCGCGATGTCATGCTGGATGCGCCCGGACAACTGGATGATTCGCAGTTGGAAGAATTATGCCTGAAAGTAGATATTAAGGAGTAATATACCGATAGGTCGATTTGCCGGTATGCTGGTGAATGGTTCACTGGCCTATTGGCAAATTGATTTATTTATAAATTATTGATTATGTTAAGGGTTAAGGATATACTGAAAGAAATCGAACAATACGCTCCGTTGCCATTGCAGGAAAGTTTTGACAATGCAGGGGTGCAGGTAGGCGATGTGAATCAGCCGGCTACCGGTGCGCTTCTTTGCCTCGACGTCACCGAAGAGGTGGTGGACGAGGCGATAGAGATGGGGTGTAATCTGATTGTCTCTCATCATCCTTTGGCCTTTAAAGCCTTCAAATCCCTGACCGGTTCGACCTATATCGAGCGGTGCATGATGAAGGCCTGCAAGTATGACTTGGTGATCTATGCCGCCCATACCAATCTCGATAATGCGGCGGGAGGCGTGAACTTCCGTCTGGCGGAACTGATCGGGCTGGAAAATGTCCGTGTCCTGAGCCCCCAGAAAGGAGCTTTGCTGAAGCTGGTCACTTTCGTGCCGGAGGCCTATGCCGATTTGGTGAGGACGACCTTGTTCAATGCGGGAGCCGGAGCGATAGGCGACTATGATTCTTGTAGCTTCAGCCTGCCGGGGAGCGGGACTTTCCGTGCCGGTGAAGGGACGAACCCGTTCTGTGGCGAAATAGGCGAGTTGCATGTGGAGTCGGAAATCCGTATCGAAACGATATTGCCCGCTTTCCGTAAGTCGACGGTGACGCGTGCGTTGCTTTCCGTCCATCCTTATGAAGAACCGGTATTCGATTTCTATCCTTTGGATAATGCCTGGAACCAGGTCGGTTCGGGGGTAGTGGGAGAGTTGCCCGAAGAAGAGAGTGAATTGGGCTTCCTGCAACGGATCAAGGAACTGTTCCAAGTGGGGTGCGTGAAGCATTCCGCCCTGACCGGCAAGCCCATACGCGAAGTCGCTTTATGCGGGGGGAGCGGCGCTTTCCTGATCAAAGACGCAATCAGTTACGGTGCGGACGTTTTCATTACGGGGGAGGCTAAATATAATGACTTTTACGATGTGGAAGACCGGATTCTGCTGGCGGTTATTGGTCATTATGAAAGTGAAGTCTGTACAAAAGATATCTTTTATAACATAATATCGAAAAAATTCCCTACCTTTGCGGTACATTTTTCGAATGTTAATTCAAACCCGGTAAAATATTTATAGAATGGCTACAGATAAACAATCAGCTGAAAAAGAGATTACAGTTGAAGAAAAGCTTTCTACGCTGTATCAGCTTCAGACGATGATGACTGAAATTGATAAGATCAAGACACTTCGCGGCGAACTTCCCTTGGAAGTACAGGACTTGGAAGATGAGATCGCTGGTCTGGAAACACGTCTTCAGAACTATCAGTCAGAAATTAAAGACTTTGAGAATGCTGTTGTAGAACAGAAACATAAGATTACGGAGTCAACCGGTCTGATTGAAAAATATAAAGCGCAGTTGGATAACGTGCGTAACAACCGTGAGTTCGACAACTTGTCAAAAGAAATAGAATTCCAGGGACTTGAAATCGAGTTCTCTGAAAAGAAGATTCGTGAATTCGGTGAAGCGATCAACCGTAAGAAGGAAGAGATCGCCGAACTGTCCGAAAGACTGGAAGGCCGTAAGGCTGATTTGGTTCAAAAGCAGGGTGAACTGGAACAGATCATTTCCGAAACCAAGCAGGACGAAGAGAAACTGCGCGAAAAAGCAAAGAAACTGGAGGCGAATATCGAACCGCGCCTCTTGACTGCTTTCAAACGTATCCGCAAGGGGGCACGTAACGGCTTGGCTGTCGTATATGTACAGCGTGGTGCCTGCGGTGGTTGTTTCAACAAGATTCCGCCCCAGAAACAGTTGGATATCAAGTTGCGTAAGAAAGTGATCGTTTGCGAATACTGTGGTCGTATCATGATCGACCCTGAATTGGCAGGCATAGAAGAATAATCGGATGCGCGACGTTGTCCGTGCATATATAGAGAAATATCGGTTGCTTACGGAAAACCGTCCGGTTCTGGTCGGTGTAAGTGGCGGAGCAGATTCAATAGCCCTACTCACCATTTTGGTGGAGTCGGGCTATTCCTGTATTGCGGCGCATTGTAATTTTCATTTGCGGGGAGACGAATCCCTGCGTGACGAACAGTTTGTAAGGGAGTATGCCCGAAAACTGGATGTCCCTTTTCTGATGACGGACTTCGATACCCGGAAATATGCAGCCGACCGGCATCTCTCCATTGAAATGGCTGCCCGCGAGTTGCGCTATGGCTGGTTCGAAGAGCAACGGGCTGCAACCGGGGCGCAGGCTGTCGCTGTGGCTCATCATCGTGACGACAGTGTGGAAACGCTTTTGATGAATCTGGTACGTGGGACCGGCATCAGGGGAATGAGCGGGATTCGTCCGAGGAACGGTTTCGTGGTGCGCCCTTTGCTTGCCGTGAGCCGTGAGGATATCTTGGAGTGGCTTGCCGGACGCGGTTTGACGTATGTGACCGACAGCACCAACCTTTCCGATGCTTATACGCGCAATTTTATCCGCCTGCGTGTCCTTCCGCTTCTGAAGGAAATCAATCCTTCCGTGAAGGATGCGATCGCCCGTACGTCCGAACATCTGTCGGCAGCCGAAGCCGTTTATCTGCATGTGGTGGAAGAGGCGAGGAATGCCGTGGTCGAGCAAGGGGACCGCCTTTCGATTGCCGCCTTGATGCGTTACCCGTCGCCCGATGCTATTTTATACGAGTTACTCAAAACCTATGGCTTTACTCGTCCGGTGGCGGAGGATGTTTATTTGTCCCTGACGAAAGAATCGGGCAAAACCTTTTTCTCTTCTACGCACCGGTTGATAAAAGATCGGGACTATTTATTGTTATCTCCCCTTGTAAAAGAAGAGGTCCGTGAATATACACTGACCGGTGGCGAGAAAGTTTGGTCCGGTCCTGTCGAACTTTCTTTCGAGAAGATTGTTATTAAGGAAGATTTCCATATCCGGAAAGATAAAAATATCGCTTATTTCGATTACGACAAACTGGCTTTTCCGCTTACCCTGCGTACATGGAAAGAAGGAGATTGGTTTATTCCTTTTGGCATGAAAGGGCGGAAGAAATTAAGCGATTATTTCTCGGATCATAAATTCAGCCGTTTAGATAAGGAGCGGACGTGGCTTTTATGCAGCGGAGGCGCTGTTATCTGGATTGTAGGAGAACGTTCCGATAATCGTTTTTGCCTGGACAAAACAACTAAAAGTGTGTTAGTTGTGAATTTTTTTCCGACAAAAAGCGAGAGTAACTGAAAATATTATTACATTTGCAAAGATTTACTCCGCAGATGTGTTACTAATGATTCAAATTAGCTCAACAATCCGGTTTTCACATGAAATTATTAATTATCAAATTATAAAAGATACAATGATTGCGTTGTACGCGTGCCGTGTCCGGTCGTGTAAGTACGTCGTTTTTATTATTCACTTCGCATTATGCAAAAATATAACATTCTAGAACTAAATGAAAAACTCCTTCCTGAGTTGCAAAGTATAGCGGAAGAGTTAGGTATTAAAAAAGTAAGTTCCCTTAAGAAAGAGGAACTTGTATACAGAATTCTTGACGAACAGGCCATTTCATACGCCGGCATCCAGGCTGAAAAGGAGAAAGAAAAGGAAGCAAAGAAAGCAGAAAGGCAGACTAAGGCTAAGAAAACAAAAGCTGCGGCTCCGAAAGGCGCAAAAGCTGATGCCAAAACGAAAGTCGCTGCTCCCGCCACACCCGTTGAAGCTTCGGTAGAAGAGGTCGCTCCGGAAGCTCCGGAACAGCCCGAACGTAAAAGACGGACTCGTATTGACAAGAAAGAAAAAGTGGCCGCGGCTGTTGTTCCTGTCCAGAAAAACGAAGAAGCAGTCGTTTCCAAAAGTCCGGTTTCAGCCAATGCCCCTGTATCCGAAACTCTTGTCCAGGTAGCTGATGCTACGGCCGACGTCCCTGCCGAAACGGTAAAACCGGCAGCAAAGAAAGTGGTTAAGAAGACTGACAAGCCTGTAGAGAAACCGTTGCTTCCTCCTGTTGTCGTGGAATCGGATAACGGAGAGCTTCCGGCCGAAATTGCTCCCGAAGTGACGGAAGAACCGGCTGTCGTGGAAACTCCTGCCGCTTCGACTCCGTCAGACGAACCTAAACGTGTGGTATTCCGCCATCCGGACACCAAATCAGTTCTCGATCAACTTTTCCCATTCTCTTCCACGCCTGCAAAACCGGAACCGAAAGCACGTGAAGAACAACCTGCAGCCGCCCAGCAGCAGAACAATCCTCGCCAGAATAACAACAGACAGAACAACCAGAATAATCATAACAACCAGCGCAACAACAATAATAACAATGCTGTGCAGGAAAAACAGTATGAGTTTGACGGTATACTGACAGGTGTCGGTGTGCTGGAAATGATGCCTGACGGATATGGTTTCTTGCGTTCTTCCGATTATAACTACCTGACTTCCCCGGATGATATTTACGTATCGCAGTCGCAGATCAAGCTGTTCGGCCTGAAGACCGGCGACGTGGTGGAGGGGGCTATCCGTCCTCCGAAGGAAGGTGAAAAATATTTCCCGCTTGTCAAAGTGGATAAGATCAACGGTCGTACGCCTGAAGAAGTCCGTGACCGTGTTCCTTTCGATCATCTGACTCCGCTTTTCCCGGACGAAAAATTCATGTTGACGGCCCGCAAGTCTTCGAAAGTATATGATAATATCGCCGTACGTGTAGTAGATCTGTTCTCGCCGATCGGCAAGGGACAGCGTGGTCTGATCGTGGCACAGCCGAAGACCGGTAAGACGATGCTGTTGAAGGATATCGCCAATGCGATCGCAGCCAACCATCCTGAAGTGTATATGATTATCCTGCTGATCGACGAACGTCCTGAGGAGGTGACCGATATGGCCCGTAGCGTAGATGCCGAAGTGATTGCTTCTACTTTCGACGAACCGGCTGAACGCCATGTGAAAATTGCCGAAATCGTATTGAATAAGGCTAAACGTATGGTGGAATGTGGACATGATGTCGTGATCCTGTTAGACTCTATCACACGTCTGGCTCGTGCTTACAATACGGTTCAGCCGGCTTCCGGTAAAGTGCTCTCCGGTGGTGTGGATGCGAACGCATTGCAGAAACCGAAACGTTTCTTCGGGGCTGCCCGTAACATCGAAAACGGCGGCAGCCTGACGATCCTGGCAACGGCATTGACTGAAACCGGTTCGAAGATGGACGATGTGATCTTTGAAGAATTCAAAGGTACGGGTAATATGGAATTGCAGTTGGATCGCAAGCTGGCAAACAAACGTGTTTATCCGGCTGTCGATATCACAGCGTCCAGCACGCGCCGCGACGACCTGTTGCAGGATGAAAACACCGTGAACCGTATGTGGATCCTGCGTAAGTACCTGGCCGATATGAACTCTATGGAGGCTATGGAATTTGTCAAGAAGCGCATGGAACAGACATTCGATAATATGGAGTTCCTGGCTTCGATGAACGGATAAGTTAGGGGATTCTCGATATTGATAAAAACGCAGATCGGGCTCGGCCTGGTCTGCGTTTTTTATATTGGATTCGAATCTCTGTTTTCTATATTTTGCAACGCTATGCACTTATAATCGTCGG
>ULUI01028614.1_pt1 | contig 13237 bp, 7 predicted proteins | sample 1958371 | NCBI WGS metagenome assembly ULUI01 (sample SAMEA4835756, study PRJEB28245) | human gut metagenome | biome: gut microbiome; material: fecal sample | place: Denmark | collected 2008
ACATACGGAGTGCCGTATACCGCACCGTTTGCGCCTGTGACGCTGAAAAGCATTATCCGTGATACGTTTCGCAGGGAAAGCTGGAAGAAGCTGTCTGATACAGATATGACGGTACAGCAGTTATCGGGCAAGGCTAAGAGCGGTCACGGCGCAGAAAGGACGGGAGGCAATGAGCAGGATAAGTAACAGACAGCTTGTTATCACGTTTCTTGCCTGCAGGCTGTCGGCGGAAATGATGACTCTGTCTGCCGAAACCGTATTATACGGACCGGATCGCTTCACGGCGATACTTCTTGCAAAAATTATTGCGGCACTGCTTTATATCCCTCTTATCCTTGTGACGCTGAGGTTCAAGGGTGACAGCCCTATAACCTGTGCTTTCAGAAGAAATAAGATCTTTGGGGCAGCTGTGGGGGTTATTCTGGCTGTTACCCTGACGGCGGCCGCCGTGCAGACGGTCATAAGCATAGAGCATTATATAACCGATACGCTGCTCAATAACATTCTGACAATATCGGGTATAGCTGTGCTTGTCGCAGTGTCGGTATACGGTGCGTTGAAGGGGCTTAGTGCGGTTACGAGAAGCTCTGTGTTTGCGGCGGCGGTATTCGGTCTGTTGATTTTTCTTATCGGAGTCACTATGTGGGACAAGGTCAATCCGGATTTCATATATCCCGCCTTTATTGAGGACGGGCGGTATTTTGTGAAATGTACACTTTCTGAGATAAGTATGAACAGCGAAATTCTGATTTTTGCGGTGATAACCGATGAAATACGCAGTAAACCGCATAAAACGGTGCTTTATTATCTGCCGCTCCTGCTTGTGATACTGGAATTTCTTAACCTGCTCTACAACCTTATATTAGGTCCTTATATGAGTAAAATCGAATACCCTCTGTATATTATCGCAGCTTTATCCGATATTGTAATATTCCGCAGGCTTGACGGAATAGACGCTATAGTGTGGCTGATGTGCGGAATTATTAAAACGGCGCTTATTATATATTGCGTAGGGCGGATATATTCTGTGTGCAGTAAGAGGCCCGACACGAAAAAGGCGGTTGTGGTATACGGAGCGTTTATATTTATGCTGTGCATGGTGCTTGGCAGTGACAGAACGGTATACGAGCATTTCAGGAGCGTTATGTCGGGCGGAATACACATATTGCTCGGCGGTGTTGCAGTTCCGCTGACGGTGCTTGTTGCAGGCAGAAAAAAGCAGAGCGGAGGAGAAAAGAAATGAGAATGATAAGAGCGGTTGCTATAATGCTTGCGCTGACGGTGACAATAACCCTTGCCGGCTGTGTCAGCTATGTTGACCTGTCCGACAGGGCGATAGTGCAGGCGATAGGGATAGACTATCTTCCTGACAAAAAGGTATATCGTATAAGTATGCAGTATTTCAATCAATCGAGCGAGGGCGGACAGAATCAGATAGACAAGACGCAGGACAATGTGCTGAAAAGCGTAGGGGAGGGCGAAAGCATATTTGCGGCGGCGAAAAACGCTTCGATGCTGACGGGAAAGGATCTTCTGCTGAGCGAAAACAGGCTGATAATCATCGGAAAAGAACTGAGAAAGTATAAGCTAGGCGATACGCTTGAATTCTTCGTTGGCAATTACCATTCGCATCCGCAGGCATATGTTGCCGCCGCAGAGGATACGGCAGAGGAACTGCTCGATATACGCTTCAAGGAAGGCTCGACCTCTTCACAGAGATTGGCGAACCTTATACACAACGCATCGGTCGAAAGCAGGAACAAAAGCACATATCCCTACCAGGTGATGACTATGCTATGCACATCTACGGAGAGCGCATTTCTTCCGCTGCTCAGAACCGCAACACTAAAGACAGATGTAACTATTCCGAAGGAAACCGGAGGCGGTAAGGGCAACGGAGGCGGAGAAGAACAGAGCGAGGACGGAGAAAAGACGATAATACTTGACGGCGGAGTGGTTTTCAAGGGCGGCAAAGAGCTTTGCAGAGTTGACGATGATGGGGCAATGGCTATATTCTTTATGAATGATATGCCTTCGGAATATTCGTTTACCGTGCCTTTGGGACAAAACGCAAAGCCGAGTGTTACGCTTATTGGGGTTACAAGGAGTATAAAAGCTACAGAATATAACGGAAAGGTGAAATTTGCTGTATCATTCAGCGCATCGGGAAAGATAGGGTCGAAGGGCGGAATAAAGGAAGATGATAAAAAAGCCGCCGAAAAGGTAGCCGGGCCTGCCGAAAGGGAGCTGAAGCGGAAAATAGAAAGCTCGGTGATACCGATTGCAGAAAAAGGCTGTGATGTGTTCGGGCTTGAAAATACGCTAAGAAGGTGCTGTAACAGATTTTACAGAGAGAATAAGGACAGGGTAGGGGAAATAATAGCGGAAAGTGAAATTGAGGTCAATGTGAATATTGATATTTTTTCGCAGGGGATAGGCGGTGCGTGACGGGTGACAGAAAAGCTCTTCATCTTACAGAAAATAGTCTTTGTTTGATATACTTCTGTTATATCTTTTAGTATTTATCTATGATAGCAAGCTACCGATAGTTCTTTTTGTCGGATAGCACTTCTCGGGTTCGCTATTCGAGTGGATACACTTGTCAATATGAAAGAGGGAAAGAACCAAAGCAATAATAAACAACTTCTAAGCAACTACAATCCCCGCCGTAGTTGGCTCGGCTTGACCGAGCAACAGAACCTCACCCATTTAAATGTTAGAGGGTAATAGCGTAATAATGGTGCTAAGGGAAAACAATCCCCACCGTCACGGCTCGGATTTGTTTGAGAGATATTAAGGACAGGTTTTCTAAACTTTATATTGATAAAAGACTAACTTTTACTAGCCGTGCCACCTCCCCTTTTTCGAGGGGAGGCAAGTGTGATAGTGCTTCGACGAACAAACGATTGTATATCGAAACGATGCGTAAGTAGGAACGCTTAACGCTACACGTCCGCATATTAGTACATATATCTCAGGTTAATGGCGTTTTTTTGAAAGGTTAATGTTAGAGCAGTTGCACTGATATACTCACGAAATTATTAATACCCTGTCGGCACTGAAAATATTTCCGGCGGTGTTGGCAATGTGTCTCACAGTACAGTTATAATAGCAAAGCTCCCTCACTGTTTGCGAGGGAGCCGGACTGTATATCACTTACTTCAGGAGAAATCTTGTTAGTTAAATCAGAAGATTGCTACAACTGCACCGTTGTACTTTTCATTGATGAAGTTCTTTACATCGTCTGACTTGAGAGCCTTTATAAGAGCCTGAATCTTGGGGAGGTTTTCGTTACCGCTCTTTACAGCTACAATGTTTGCGTAGGTCTGAGCCGCATCGCCCGAAGCATCCTCAACTGCGAGAGCCTTGCTTATGTCAATACCTGCGGCAAGAGCATAGTTACCGTTGATAACTGCTAAAGAACCTGCGTCGCTGTTTGCAAACTGAGCGGCAACCGTATCAGCCTGTACCGTTGTTATCTTATAGCCGTGGTCGTCCTTTATGTCAAGCGTTGTAACGCCGTCCTTGGCATTTGCACCCTCGGGAAGCTCGATAAGACCTTCCTGCTGTAATAGAAGAAGCGCTCTTGTTTCGTTGCTGTCATCGGCAGGGATTATAATCGATGTGCCTTCCTTGACATCTGCCAGCTTTTCAACGCCGTTGCCGTAAAGGCCGAACGGCTCATAGTGAATGAGTGCGGCGGGAACTATGTCTGTTCCGTTCTTCTCGTTGTAGTTGTTGAGGTAGGGTGTGTGCTGGTGGTAGTTTGCGTCAAGCTCTCCGCTTGCAACTGCGTTGTTGGGCAGTACATAATCATCGTAAATGGTAATCTGAAGATCGTAGCCTTCCTTAGCGAGCTTGTCCTTTACAAATTCGAGTATCTCGCCGTGCGGTGTAGCTGTTGCACCGATCTTGATAACGTTGTCTGTGTCTGTCGAGCTTTCTGCGGCGCTTGATGCTGCAGAAGATGTATCTGCCGAAGAAGCATCGTTTGATGAAGCTGTCGAGCTTGTGCCGTTTGAACTGCACGCTGTGAGCGTTACACCTGCAAGAGCCACTGTAAGTATTAATGATAAAATCTTTTTCATGTCAATTCTCCGTTTCTGCGGTTTTACCGCCTGTCAATGTTGTATTTTGTTTATCTTTCTTTGTTCTGCACCGTTAGTTTACGGGTTTTATCTCTTTATATACAGCATCGGCACATTCGTCCGAAACGGAAATTCTGTCGCAACAGCTTTATGAAAAGCAGTGACATATTATATCTCTCCTTACTTGTTTATACGTTTGTCTGCCTTGCGTGCTATCAGCATACCAAGCTCCTGAATAAGCTGTACTATGATAACCGTGAGCAGAACGCATATCCACACAATATCGTTATTGAAACGCTGATAACCGAATGAAATAGCTATCATACCAAGTCCGCCGCCCCCGATCGTTCCTGCCATTGCCGAGTAGCCGAGAATGGTTACAAGGGAAATGACTGCGCCGACCATAAGTGCGGGCTTTGCTTCGGGGATAAGCACCTTGTATATTATTTTGAATGTTGAGCTGCCCATTGCCTGAGCCGCTTCAACAACGCCTTTGTCAACCTCTTTGAAAGAGGATTCTGTCATTCTTGCCACATAAGGTATAGCCGCTATAACAAGCATTACTATCATCGCCTTATTGCCAAGACTTGTTCCGACAATAAATTTTGCCGCCGGTAAGCAGGCAACCATCAGAATGATGAACGGGATACTGCGGAAAATATTAACTAAAATACCGATTACTTTGTTGAGCCACGGGATAGGGTGGATTCCGTCCTTATCGGTCACTGTAAGCAGTACGCCTATCGGAAGTCCGAAAACGTAAGCTACGAATGACGAGATGAACGTTAAGTATATCGTTTCCCATATACCCTGTAAAAGTACGCCTTTATCCCACAGCTGTATAAGATCGCCTGACATTTTTCTTCCCCCTTACACCTGCGAATAGGTAACGTTGTTGGCTTTAAGATATGCTGTTATCTTTTCTGCCGATGTATCGTCATCGGGCAGCTGTACCAGAATCTGACCGTATGCCTTGCCGTCAATATCCTTTGTATCCGCGTGAAGAATATTGACGGGAGTGTTGCATTTTAATATCATATCGGATAACAGCGACTTTGAAGAATTTTCGCCGTTGTAGATAATTCTTATCTTCTTTCCGTGTTCGCTTGTTACCGGAAGCTCGCCCTGCGGCATTATGAGCTTTTTGGCAATATCCGACTTGGGATTTGCGAATACCGTTCTTACATCGCCTATCTCTGCGACCGTGCTGTTATCAAGCACTGCGACCCTGTCGCATATACTGTCTATTACCTTCATCTCGTGAGTTATCACTATTATAGTAACTCCGAGTGTGCGGTTGATTTTCTTAAGAAGCTCAAGCACCGACCTTGTTGTGTCAGGGTCAAGTGCGCTTGTTGCCTCGTCGCACAGAAGATAGTGCGTTTTTGCGGCGAGCGCTCTTGCTATTGCTACTCTCTGCTTCTGTCCTCCCGAAAGCTGTGACGGATACGCCTTTGCTTTATCGGAAAGTCCTACAAGTTCAAGCAGGCTTTCGGCTCTCTTTACGGCGTCGGATTTTTTCATACCTGCGATTTCAAGCGGATAGCAGATGTTCTTTATTACGTTTCGCTGTGCGAGAAGATTAAAGCCCTGAAACACCATTCCGATGTTCTGTCTTGTTTTAAGAAGCTCTTTTGTTTTGAGGCTTCCAAGCTCCTTACCGTCTATTATTACCTGTCCCGAGGTCGGGCGCTCAAGGTAATTTATACAGCGGACGAGTGTGCTTTTGCCGGCTCCCGAAAGTCCGATGATACCGAATATCTCTCCGTCGTTTATTGTTATGTTGATGTCTTTTATCGCAGTAACGCTGCCTTTTGAGGTGCGGTACGTCTTTTCAAGGTTTTTAAGCTCTATCATATATCCTCCCATAAAAATAACGGACGTTTATTTTACGTCCGTGCGTTTGAATATCCGACAGGCTCAGACTTTCTTTCGGGACAGACGTATTATATTGTTTGCACACATTCGCATTTTATTGTTTGCGGTTGTCGGTTTCATCCGGTCAGCCCCTTTCGTTTTCGTTGTTATGAGTATAGCACACTAAACCTATGTTGTCAATAGGTTTAGTGGATTTAGCTTGTCGAAAATAATTACACATTCCTTATCGCTTTTGTAGGTTTTGTATAAACGAGGCTGAAATAAATATTACGGTAATTATTGACTTTTAAGAAGCGGTGTGTTATAATTGAGTAAACTCAAGATTAAACTGTTGATTATAATGATGAGGACGATAAGGAGGATACAAATTGAAGGGATTACAGCCAAAGGGCATAGCAAGACGAAACAAGATGCTGCTTGCGGCTATTCAGCTATTTTTAGATCAGGGGTACGAAAAGACGACCACTGCACAGATAGCAAGAGCGGCAGGAATGTCACCGACATCGTTCTTTGCGGCATTTGAAAATAAGGAAGCGCTGCTTCTGACTCTGACGCAGATCATGTTTGAAAATCAGTTTGCAAAGGCGAGGGCATTCGCAAAGGATATGGAGCCGCTCATGGTGTACTGCCTTGAAACGTCGTTGCAGATATATATAACCGAGCTGTCTGAGCCGCTGAGGGAGATATATGTAATGGCGTATACCTTGCCAAGCACTACGGAATATATCTTAAAAAGTACAACTGTGCAGATAAAGGCTATATTCTCGCCGTTTATGCCGGATGCGGAGGATAAGGATTTCTACGAGATGGATATAGCGTCGGGAAGTATAATGCGTGGCTTTATGGCGAGAAAGTGCGATATGTACTTCACGGTGCAGAAGAAGATAAGCCGTTTTCTTGAGTGCTGTCTTAAGCTGTATGATGTGCCTAAGGAAAAACGTGCGAGCCTTATAGAAGCGGTACTTGCGTTTGATCTGCACTCGGTAGCAAAAAGACTTATAGATGAGATAATCGCAAAAGCGGAAACGGGACTTGAAAAAGCAATCGAAAGTTCAATAAACGAAAAAAGCCAAAACGGATAATTACGGAGGTGGGTTATGTTCAAAAAGATGAAAACAAGGAAAAGGCTGGCGGCGTTAATAACGCTTATCACGCTGTTTGCATTTTCAAGCGTGATGACGGTTATGACGGCGGCACAGGAAGCGTCGCTTATATCCGCAACGCTTACTACGGACAAGGAGAGTTATGAAGAGGGCGAAAACGTTAATATTGCTCTTACGGTGAAGAACGGCAATATTTACGGGATCGATAATGTAAAGTCTGAAATCGGATTGCCGGACGGACTTACACTGAAGAAGGGCGAGCTTGCCGACGGTGAATATACACTCGCGGCAGGACAGAGCAGGTCAAATGAGATAACGGCTTATATAGAGAAAGCCTCAAAGCCCGGCGATACTACCGACCCTGTAAATCCCGGTAATCCCGAAACGGACGGTTCTCTGTGTCCGCTGTGGCTGACGCTGAGTATTTTGTCGGGTGGAACGCTTGCGGTCCTCGGTATTAAAAAGAAGTGCGGAAAAAGGATTTTTTCACTGTTCTTATGCGCTGTGATCTCGCTGACAGCGCTTCCGACAGATGTATTTGCAGACGAGGTCATAATGCCGAGTGCAAGCGGAAGCGTTACGGCAAGCAAGGACATAACCGTAAACGGTGCTAAAAAGACAATAACCGCAGAGGTTACATATAACGAGAATAAGCCCGTAGAAGAAGATGAGGTCACAGTGACCTTTGATGCGGGTGACGGTACGCCTGTAGCTCCGATAACTGTTAAAAAGGGCGAAACGATAAGCAGACTTCCCGAATCATTCGGTGCGGGCAAGGCGTTTATGGGCTGGTTTACCGATACGGCATTAACAAACGAGCTGTTTACCAATACTCCGATAAACGAGGATATGACCGTATATGCCTCGTTTGTGGAATCTGTTGATGATTTCCAATCGGGTGTGAGAACCACCTACTATGTGGAGGACTGTGCGGAATATCAGCCGATCACGCTTATATGTGACGAAGAAATAACGGCAGATAATGTATGGGAGTATATCACCTTATTTGCGTATACGGGTGATACTCCGGAAAATTTCGTTGTAACATCAAACGAGAAGGATGAATATACACTCGTTCCCGAAACCGCATACACAGCCGGTTGTATGTACCGTATGACAGCAGGCGAGGGAGTTACATTCAAGGGCCTTGACGATACGGTAAACGAGTATACATTCAAGATATACAAAGAGCAGACTAATATAATCGAGGTCAGGGACAATATCAAGTATCTCGATAAAGCCAAGCTGTTCGCTACGGATAAAACCGATGAGTATATGGTTCAGGCGGATTATTTTGAAGAAAATTCTCTTGCTGTGGGTGATGTGCTTTGCATTGACAACGGCACAAAGAATTTTACCGAAAACTGCCTGTTTGTAAAAATTACAGATACAATAAAGGACAGAAACATTTACTACATTCAGACAGCCGATTGCGAAGCGGAAGATGTTTATGACAATGTTGATGTTTATTTTGTCGAGCCTGCAAAAAACAAGTTCCTTGAGGAGCAGATCGACACCGAGGCGATAGCGGAAGAAGTAAAGAACAGCGAGGGCGTACAGCAGCTGAACCTTGTGCTTGCGGCACTGCTTGCCGAGGATGAAACCGTAAACGAGATAATGGAGGGCGAGCCGCTTGTTACCGATACAGTAACCGCCACTGCTTATGCCGCTTCGGACGATGACAGATTAAAGGATTTCTCGGACTATTCACGTCCTAAAGAGGATACGCTCAAGAGTATCGCCGCAAGTCTTGCTATCGGTCTTTCCGTATCCGTAAAGGTCGGTGAAGCAGAAAATGATAACTTTACTACCGTTAATCCGGATTACTGGTCGGTCATTACATTCGAGTTGAATTATAAGACTACCATTAAGAAAAAACTCAAGGTAGATGCAACATTTACAGTAAGCGAATATCTTAATGTTTCATTCCAGGGCTATAATTCATTCGAATTCAAGTGGTTTGAGCTGCCTGAGCTTGAATTCAACTATGCGGCTAATATCTATACGCAGACGGATATTGAACTTAAAGTTCTTGTCTGCTCGGTAGGCGCAAACAGCTACAGGAATATCACGAGCGAAGTCGCAAAGATGCTTGGCAGTGATGAGAAGAACGATACCGCAGGTCTTGTAAAGGATGTCAAGGATATGCTTAACAAGAAGGGCGGAGAGATAGAAATATGCCGTATACCGTTCTTCACGGCATTTAAACCGCTGTCGCTGTTCCAGCTTAACTTTGAACTCAGCCTTGTTGTAAAGATGAATTTCGCAGGCGGTATAGGAAGTAAGTTCTCGATACTTGACGCAACGCAGGTAGGTACACACGGCAACTCAAAGGATAAAGAGTTCAGTATGTACAAAAACAAGCTGGTCGAGGGCGACAGGTACAGCTTTGATCTTACGGTATTCGGATATGTCGGTGTCAAGATGGGCGTATCCGGACAGCTTACCGTATCGTTCACAGGACTCAGACGACTGGGTGAGGTCGGCGTTGAGGTCCAGGTAGGCGCATATCTCGATATATACGGTCTGGCAAAATATCACGTCGTCAAACCGGATCACCGATACAGTACGGTATACCGGACGCTGACGGGCGGATTCTATCTTGAAGCGGGAATTTATCTCGAAGTAAATCTTGTCGCAGAATCAAAGGTATTCAAATTGCGGCTTGAAGCACCGCTGATACCTGAAATCAAGTGGCCGCTGTTCTCAATGGGCGACAAAAACCTTGTTATATGCCTTAACGATGTGACAACTCCGATATTATTCAGCTCAAACGGCACTTACTGGGGAGAAGTCAATATTGATAATCTTCCCGCAGTGTCCGCACAGACGCTTGATATTACAACAGGCGTGATAAATTACAATGCGTCTGTACCGTGGAGCAAGCTGTCGATGAATGTTTCGGGCGAAGGCTTCAGAATGCTCTATGACAGGAGAGGCAAATTTATCCGTTACGAGCAGCCATACAGTATGTCAGGCTTCTACAAGAACAGTACAGCCGAAGGTGTCGGTCAGATACACTATACAGGCACGTCACTTCAGTTCACAAAGACCGCCGACCCCGAAATGAGCCTTACAAAGTCGGTAAAGGTCATCTGGTACGATGAGTCGAGAGTTAAGGAAGAGGACGTAGGCAAGATATTCACTGTCAATTTCTACAGAGAGGTTGACGGAGTTAAAACTCTTGTTGAAACAAGAAAAGTACCTGCGGGCAGTCTTGCAGGCTCTTACAACACAAATAACGCTCCGGACAGCTGGATGTACATTGACTGCGAGTGGAAGGACAAAGACCCGTACTTCATAACCGTTGACCACGACAACTACGAAATAGTATACACTGCAACAAGAGCGCAGACTCTTATGGAGATGGAATACTATGATACCGTAAACAAAGAGTGGGTAGTAGAACTGTGGGCAGTGAATGCCGGCGATGTTCTTAAAGTACCCGATAACTCCAGTGACGAGTATATGAAGCTGACCTCATGGCACGCAACCTACGGAGTACCGTTCGGTTTTGAAAAGATGTATAAGTATGCCGGTGATAAGCTCAGAGCGATAGACTCCGGATGCCGCAAGGATTACTATACAAGCGGTCAGCCTACAGACAAACCGCTTTACAAGGTTACAGGCAACACCCAGAGAGCGGCTTCCGAAAACTTCTATTTCAATCATCACAACGACTATCAGAACGTTGCACTCCATTTCAGTGCAAATTATGACAGAGCGCTGATGAACGTAACGTACAATTATTATGATTATAACGGCAATAAGAAGTCTGCAACCGTAAAGACACCTTACGGCACAAGACCGGAATTTTTCCTTTCAAGCTGGCCTTACGGTAAGAAATTCATAGGCTACAGCCCTGACGGTGGCAAAACCGTATACGATGCTGATACCGTATATAATGAGCAATTGCCTTATGTATATGAGGATACCGTATACGATGCGGTTTACGAAGCCGGAATATTCGATGTTGAAATTCAGTATTATGATGATGTTGCCCGTGAATTCAAGACATATAAGACGCTGAAAATAGAGGGCGGCTCAAAGGTACCTCAGTCGGTATTTGACGAGGCGTGGAGCAAGAGCAACTGGCAGGAGGGTACAACGATACAGTTCATCGACTGGAGCGATGTATACCTGAGTGATGTATACGGTGATGCGTACCTCAATGAGTTTATACCCGACAAGACGCTCATTTACAAGAGTATTATACTCCGTCCGAGGTTCAAACGTAATGTTACAATTAAGCTGGACGCAGGTGACGGCAGACTGATATTTGAAGAAAGCAAAGAGTTCAAGAGCTACAGTCAGGATAAATACGAGGTAGAAATTTCACGTTGGGCAACCAAGGATGCCGACAAGTACAACGATTATCAGCCTACAGGCTGGAAGGACAGCACTACAGGCGAGATATATGCCTTAGGTCAGACGGTAAAGCTCGATTATTCGACAACACTGACAGCGATCTATCAGGCTACGCCCAAGACCTATACGGTAAATGTATCCACACCGTACGGTGTACTTCTGAACGGAGAAAAGACCGATAAATTCAGCGGTGGATATGATGATTATCTCGCATTCGTTGAAAAGTACAACAATTATACGCCTGCCGATGTCGAGGGCGAGGGATATACTCTCGTGTTCAAGGGTTCATCAAGCAAAGCGTCCGAGGACGGTCTGACGCTTGATATAGTCTTCGGCAACTGGCAGAAGAATGTTCACAAGCACACATTAAAGCTTGACGCAAACGGCGGTAAGCTGACAGGAAGCGATGAACGCACGGCGGATTACGGTACTCAGATCAAGCTGTCGGATATGGCTGAAGCGTCAAAGACGGACGACCTGAGAGATTATATCTTCGGCGGCTGGAAAGACGAGGACGGAAATATCTACGGTGCTGACGATATAATAACGCTGACAAAGGATACGACATTGACAGCAGTATGGAAAAACGGCGCATACAAGGAATACACGATAACCTTTGTCCTCGATGACAATACGATAAAAAGAGTAACTTATCACTATGGCGACGCTCTCCCGACATTCGGCGCACCAGAAGAAGCTGACGGATATATCTTCGGCGGCTGGTCGTGGTACGGCACTGATGGCGCATTATCCGGACAGCCCGACACGATGCCTGCGTCAACGCTTACTGCAATAGGTACGACCACAAAGTGCTATATATCTTACGAATTTGACGGTACGGTATACGGCACAAAGGAGGTCGGCAAGATAGGCGATACGATAACCCTTATCGCAAAGCCGACAAAGGATTATTACGATGTGACCGAATGGTCTGCAGACGGTATCACTGTAACAGACGGCAAGTTTGTGATGCCTGCTCACGATGTTACCTTCAAGGCGACCTCATCGCCTAAGTTCTATAATGTCAATATGACGGTTGACGGAAGCGCAAGTTCCGACAGCCCGATGAAAGCACAGTATATGAGTACGGTAACGCTTCCCGAACCTCCCAAAAAGAGCGGCTATACTTACTACTGGCAGTCCGATGATGTTGCTATTTATGAGGAAAGCGGCGAATACAAGTTTACGATGCCTCATAATGATGTAAGCGTTGAGTGCGTTTACACAACGGCAACCTACAACGTTTACTATATGATAGATGGCGAAGCTACGCCGTATATGACTATCACCGATGTCCCTGCAGGCAAGGAAATGTTCGCTTATATCGACCCGCCACGCAAGGAAGGCTATCTGTTCAACGAAACGTGGATATGCACGGACGTTTCTCTTGTTAATAAGGAAGGCAGATACACAATGCCCGACAGAGATGTTTACTTCTGTGGAAGATTCGCCAAGAACGATGACACAATGGTTATGCTCGGCGTAGAAGTGTATGTTGACGGCAATCCGGAAACGCATTATACTCTTTATACCAACAAAGGCGAAACCGTAACGCTCCCCGATATATTCATGGACGGATATACAAAGTCATACGAAAGCGATAAGCTGACAGTCACAAACGGAAATGTCACAATTCCGACAGGCGACGATGTCTTTGAGGTATCGCTCAGGATAAATTTTACCAAGAGCTGATAAGCTACGGATAAAAGCCAAATAAGAACATACAGCCCCGACCGCAAGGTCGGGGCTGTCAGACTAACGAAAAACATCTTTCGTTGATAAAAAAGGGGTCGCAGGGGC
>ULUI01076377.1_pt1 | contig 12996 bp, 9 predicted proteins | sample 1958371 | NCBI WGS metagenome assembly ULUI01 (sample SAMEA4835756, study PRJEB28245) | human gut metagenome | biome: gut microbiome; material: fecal sample | place: Denmark | collected 2008
TGTATGCACTGCTAATCATCAACAGTCACCTCCTTGTCTGCTAATAATAATATATATATGAGATTATGGAAAATCCGTTTTCCGAAAAATTCTTTAATATATTATATAGTATTAATCGGGACAGGGCAACAAAAACTTAATAGTGAATTTTTATTATTTACTTGATTTTTGGGATAATATGATGTATTTTATATGAAGCAGGATGAGAAAACATAAAAAAAGTGTTGACGCACTCTTGAATACTGTGCTATATTAGACTGGCTATGGAAGCGGTCTTTTTTTTTATGCCTAAAAAAAGCCAATTGGTGTATTTAATACACCTGCAAAAAAACTAGAAAAAATTGGAGGTGGAAGTTGTGCGCGTTAAGATAACATTGGCATGTACAGAATGTAAACAGCGTAATTACAACATGACAAAGGATAAGAAAACACATCCTGACAGAATGGAAACAAAGAAGTATTGCAAGTTCTGTAAGTCACACACATTACACAAGGAAACAAAGTAAACCAGCACAGTGAGGTAGAGACAATGGGTGAAACTGTTAAAGAGACAAAACAGAAGAAAAACTGGTTCAAAGGTCTTAAAGCAGAGTTTAAAAAAATCATCTGGCCTGACCGTAAGTCCCTTACAAAAGAGACAGTTGCTGTTGTAGCTGCATCCGTATTATTAGGTGTAATAATAGCAATTGTGGATTTTATCGCACGTATTGGTATTGAATTCTTAGTAAAGTAAGGAAAAGGTGATTAAATGGACGAAGCAAAATGGTATGTAGTGCATACTTATTCCGGTTACGAGAATAAAGTCAAGGTAGACATTGAGAAGACTGTGGTAAACAGAAATCTTGAAGACCAGATTCTTGAAGTGGTTGTACCGCTTGAGACTGTTGTTGAAGTTAAGAACGGCTCAAAAAAGTCTGCTCAGAAAAAAATGTTTCCTGGCTATGTTTTAATCAACATGGTTATGAATGATGACAGCTGGTATGTAGTTCGTAACACAAGAGGAGTTACGGGATTTGTTGGTCCCGGATCTAAACCAGTACCACTGACCCCTACAGAGATTAAAGCACTTGGTATTGCACTGCCAGGCAGTGAAAACGAGAACAAACCTGTAGTTAAGTTTGACGGTAAAGTCGGCGACCAGGTTATGATTCTTACAGGTGCCTGGGAAGATACTGTTGGGGAAATCACAGGCATTAATGAAGGTAAGCAGTGTCTTACAATTAATGTTGAGATGTTCGGCCGTGAAACTCCGGTCGAGATTGGTTTTACAGACGTAAAACTGATGTAAGAAGGTTCGCATAACGCGGACGTGGGAGACACTTTGTTTATATTGGCAAGTGTCGCCAATTACCACATTTTTATTTAGGAGGTGCCTAAAATGGCAAAGAAAGTAACAGGTTATATCAAATTACAGATTCCTGCTGGTAAGGCAACACCAGCTCCACCGGTTGGTCCTGCACTCGGACAGCACGGTGTAAATATCGTAGAATTTACAAAGCAGTTTAACGCTAAGACAGCTGATCAGGGTGATTTAATCATCCCTGTTGTTATTACAGTATATGCAGATAGAAGTTTTAGTTTCATTACAAAGACTCCTCCTGCTGCAGTTCTTCTTAAGAAAGCTTGCAACATTAAGTCAGGTTCAGGTGTTCCTAACAAGACAAAGGTTGCTACAATTAAGAGAGCAGAAGTTCAGAAGATTGCTGAACTCAAGATGCCTGATTTAAATGCTGCATCAATCGAAGCTGCAACTTCTATGATTGAAGGAACTGCTAAGAGTATGGGTATCGTTGTAGAAGACTAATTCTGCAATGCTACATTTGCCGGGAATCCGGTAATATTTCATATGTATAGTTAAGAGTTGGATATAACTCTTTGTAATCGTAAAACGTGGGAGGAAAGTCAAACCCTTCCGATAATACCACTAGGAGGTTTTTTTATAATGAAAAGAGGAAAGAAATACGTTGAGGCAGCCAAGAAAATTGACCGCCAGACATTATACGAAGCAACAGATGCTATTGCGTTAGTTAAGCAGAGTGCAGTTGCTAAGTTTGACGAAACTATTGAAGCACATATCAGAACAGGTTGTGACGGACGTCATGCTGAACAGCAGATCAGAGGAGCAGTTGTTCTTCCACACGGAACTGGTAAGAAAGTAAGAGTTCTTGTATTTGCTAAGGGTGCTAAGGCTGATGAAGCTGAAGCAGCTGGTGCAGATTTCGTAGGCGGAGAAGAACTTATTCCAAAGATTCAGAACGAAAACTGGTTTGAGTTCGATGTTGTAGTTGCTACACCTGATATGATGGGCGTTGTAGGTCGTCTTGGACGTGTACTCGGACCTAAGGGCTTAATGCCAAACCCTAAGGCTGGTACAGTTACTATGGATGTAACAAAAGCTGTTAATGATATCAAGGCTGGTAAGATTGAGTACAGACTTGATAAGACTAACATCATTCACGTGCCAATTGGTAAGGCTTCATTCACTGAAGACCAGTTAGCGGACAACTTCCAGGCTATTATGGGTGCAATCGTTAAGGCTAAACCATCATCACTTAAAGGTCAGTATTTAAAGAGCATCGCTCTTTCATCTACAATGGGTCCTAGTGCTAAGGTTAACCCTTCTAAGTATGTTGGCTAAAAAATGATTGACAACCGATATATTTGATAGTATACTATCATACGTATGTGACAGCATAAGCTGTTATATAATAAATATTTTGCCTAAGACAGCATGGTCCCGTAAGGGTTAAAGGTAATACGCCTGCCGAGGATGTATACACATTTTAGATGTGTTGATTATGTTTAATCAGTCCTTCTGTCTTGCAAAAGATGGAAGGACTTTTAGATTTTACTAATTCCTTTTGGGCAGAAAAGTGTGCTTTGTGCATACTTTAAAAATCTAACAGGAGGTAATTATTCATGGCAAAGGTAGAACTTAAACAGCCAATCGTAGACGAGATTTCAGGATACTTAAATGACGCAGCAGGCGTTGTATTAGTAAACTATCGCGGCTTAACTGTAGAGCAGGATACACAGCTTCGTAAGCAGTTAAGAGAAGCAGGTGTCGTATACAAGGTTTATAAGAATACTTTAGTTAAGAGAGCAATTGCTGGTACACAGTTCGAAGGAATGACAGAACAGCTTGACGGACCTAATGCAATCGCTATCTGTGCAACAGATGCAACAGCTCCTGCAAGAATTCTTAGCAACTTCGCTAAGACTGCAGATGCACTTGAATTAAAGTGTGGTGTTGTTGAAGGCACATACTATGATGCTGCAGGAATCAATGCAATCGCAAGCATTCCTTCAAGAGACGAACTTCTTTCAAAGTTACTTGGAAGCATGCAGTCACCTATTACAAACTTTGCTTGTGTTATTAAGCAGATCGCTGAAAAGAACGAAGAAGTTGCTTAATTGATTGCGGACATATTAAATTAAGGTTCATTGAAACCAAAAAACAGAATTAAAAAAAAGGAGATTATTACAATGACTACACAGGAAATCATTGAAGTTATTAAGGGTTTATCAGTATTAGAGCTTAACGATTTAGTTAAGGCATGTGAAGAAGAATTCGGCGTTTCTGCAGCAGCAGGCGTTGTAGTTGCAGCAGCAGGTGCTGGCGCAGCAGCAGCTGAGGAGAAGACAGAGTTTGACGTAGAGCTTACAGAAGCTGGTGCAAACAAAGTTAAGGTTATCAAGGTTGTTCGTGAGATTACAGGACTTGGCTTAAAGGAAGCTAAGGAAGTAGTTGATGGTGCTCCTAAGGTTGTTAAAGAAGGTGCTTCTAAGGAAGAAGCTGAAGAAATCCAGAAGAAGCTTGAAGCTGAAGGTGCTAAGGTTACTCTTAAGTAATTATAACCATATTGGATTAATAACTGCATATTGCAGTGCATGTATAGAGGCGGAAGCTCCGGGAAATGCTTGCATTTTCCGGGGCTTTTTCCTTTTTACTAAAATGAAGCATATATACAGCATATCTGCTGCTTAAAAACTTATAAAAAATTATTGAAATATTGTTGACAGTAATACCATGTTATGGTATTATGGACAATGCACTATTGTGGTATGTTGTGCTTAGTCTTAGCCTGCATACTTATAATGTGAAAAAATTAGGAAAAATAAGCACAAGGGGTGAAAATGTCAATGGAGAAAAACAGAATACGTCCAGTGAAGTCGGGTAAAAGTTTTAGAATGAGCTATTCAAGACAAAAAGAAGTCCTTGAAATGCCTAACCTCATTGAGGTGCAGAAAGATTCTTACCAGTGGTTTTTGGATGAAGGTTTAAAAGAAGTTTTTGATGACATCTCTCCAATTGCAGACTATAATGGTAGACTTAGTCTGGAATTTGTAGATTTCACATTATGTGAAGATGAAGTCAAGTATTCTATTGAAGAGTGTAAGGAAAGAGATGCTACATATGCGGCACCTCTTAAAGTCAGAGTCAGACTCCACAACAAGGAAAGTGAAGACATTAGCGAACATGAGATTTTCATGGGCGATCTTCCTATTATGACAAAGACTGGTACATTCGTAATTAATGGTGCAGAGAGAGTAATTGTAAGCCAGTTAGTTCGTTCACCTGGTATTTATTATGATATACAGAAAGATAAGTATGGTAAGATTTTCCTTTACAGCAGTCAGGTTATTCCAAACCGTGGTGCATGGCTTGAATATGAGACAGATGCTAATGATGTGTTCTATGTAAAGGTTGACAGAAATAAGAAAGTCCCTATCACAGTATTAATCAGAGCACTTGGCTTTGGCACAAATGCTGAGATTATTGATATATTTGGCGAAGAGCCTAAGCTCCTTGCTACTATGGAGAAAGATACTACTACTAATTATCAGGAGGGTATTCTTGAACTCTATAAGAAATTAAGACCTGGTGAACCATTATCAGTTGATAGTGCAGAGTCACTTATTTCAGGAATGTTCTTTGACCCAAGAAGATATGATCTTGCAAAGGTCGGAAGATATAAGTTTAATAAAAAGCTTTCATTTAGATATAGAATAGCAGGACAGATTCTTGCAGATGATGTTGTTGTAGATGGCAAGGTTATTGCTAAAGCCGGCGACAAGCTTGACAGAGAATCTGCACAGATGATTCAGGATGCAGCTGTTCCGGCAGTATTTTTGTCAGTAGAAGTTAAGGGTAATGATGGCACTATTACAAATAAGTGTGTTAAGATCCTTTCTAATATGGCAGTTGATATTACAAAATGGGTTGATATCAGCGATGAAGAAGCAAAAGAACTCGGCGTTAATGAATATGTATTTTATCCTGTATTAAGCCAGATTTTAGCTGAAAACAGTGATATTGAAGATATTAAGGAAGCAATTTCAAAGAATATCGGCGATTTAATTCCTAAACATATCACAGTTGAAGATATTTTAGCTTCAATTAACTACAATATGCATCTTGAGTATGGCGTTGGTTCAAAGGATGATATTGATCACCTTGGAAACAGACGTATTCGTGCTGTAGGTGAACTTTTACAGAATCAGTTCAGAATTGGTATCTCAAGAATGGAACGTGTAGTTCGTGAGAGAATGTCAACACAGGATTTAAGTGGTGTTTCACCTCAGTCACTTATTAATATCAAGCCTGTAACAGCAGCTATCAAGGAATTCTTCGGAAGTTCACAGCTGTCACAGTTCATGGATCAGAATAACCCTCTCGGTGAGCTTACTCACAAGAGAAGACTTTCAGCACTCGGTCCTGGTGGTCTTTCAAGAGACCGTGCAGGTTTCGAGGTTCGAGATGTACATTACACACATTACGGAAGAATGTGTCCGATTGAGACACCTGAAGGACCTAACATCGGTCTTATCAACTCACTTGCTTCTTATGCAAGAATCAATGAGTATGGCTTTGTAGAAGCACCTTACCGTATTGTAGACAAGTCTGACCCTAAGAATCCTAGAGTTACAGATGAAGTGCGTTACTTTACAGCTGATGAGGAAGATGATTACCATGTAGCACAGGCTAATGCTGAGATTGATGAAAATGGTTATTTCGTTAATAACACAGTTTCAGGACGTTACAGAGAAGAAACTTCAGCATTTGATAAGAGTCTTATTGATTTGATGGATGTTTCGCCTAAGATGGTATTCTCAGTTGCTACATCAATGATTCCTTTCCTTCAGAATGATGATGCCAACCGTGCCCTCATGGGTTCAAACATGCAGCGTCAGGCCGTACCACTTCTTACTACAGAAGCTCCTGTAATCGGAACTGGTATTGAAAATAAGGCAGCAATTGACTCTGGTGTATGTGTTGTTGCGGAAGCTGATGGTGAAGTTATTTCAGCAGAATCTAATAAGATTACAGTAAAAGAAGATGATGGCAAAGTTCGTGAATACAAGCTTACTAAGTTTGCACGAAGCAATCAGAGCAACTGTTACAACCAGCGTCCTATCGTATTTAAGGGAGACAGAGTTGTAAAGGGCGATGTTATTGCAGATGGTCCTTCAACTTCTAATGGTGAAATTGCACTTGGTAAGAATCCGTTAATCGGTTTCATGACATGGGAAGGTTACAACTACGAGGATGCTGTACTTCTCAGTGAAAGACTTGTAAGAGATGATGTATATACATCTATCCATATTGAAGAATATGAGACAGAAGCAAGAGATACTAAGCTCGGACCAGAAGAAATCACAAGAGATATTCCTTCAGTTGCTAATGATGCAATTAAGGATCTTGATGAAGATGGTATTATCCGTATCGGTGCAGAAGTTCGTGCCGGTGATGTACTTGTAGGTAAGGTTACTCCTAAGGGAGAGACAGAACTTACAGCAGAAGAGAGACTTCTTCGTGCTATTTTCGGTGAAAAGGCAAGAGAAGTAAGAGATACATCACTCAAAGTACCTCATGGTGAATATGGTATCGTAGTTGCTGTTAAGACATTTACAAGAGAAAATGGTGATGAGTTAGCACCTGGTGTTAATAAGTCAGTTCGTATTTATATAGCTCAGAAGAGAAAGATTTCAGTTGGTGATAAGATGGCCGGCCGTCATGGTAACAAGGGTGTCGTTTCAAGAGTACTTCCTGTTGAAGATATGCCATTCCTTCCAAATGGACGTCCTTTGGATATCGTCCTTAATCCACTTGGTGTGCCTTCTCGTATGAACATTGGTCAGGTCCTTGAGATTCATTTAAGCCTTGCGGCAAAGGTTCTCGGATTTAATATTTCGACACCTGTATTCGACGGTGCAGACGAGAATGATATCATGGATACACTTGATCTTGCTAATGATTATGCTAACCTTGAATGGGATGAGTTTGCAGCTAAATATAAGAGCCAGCTCGTTCCTGAAGTATTCGATTACCTTGATAAGAATAAGGCTCACAGAGCTGAATGGAAAGGTGTTCAGATTGGACGTGATGGTAAAGTAAGACTTCGTGACGGACGTACAGGTGAATATTTTGATAATCCGGTAACAATCGGATTCATGCATTATCTCAAACTCCATCACCTTGTTGATGATAAGATTCATGCACGTTCAACTGGTCCTTACTCACTTGTTACACAGCAGCCACTCGGTGGTAAAGCACAGTTCGGTGGACAGCGTTTCGGTGAGATGGAGGTTTGGGCCCTCGAGGCTTATGGTGCTTCATATACACTTCAGGAAATTCTTACAGTTAAGTCTGATGACGTCGTAGGACGTGTTAAGACATATGAAGCAATCATTAAGGGTGAAAATATCCCTGAGCCAGGTATTCCTGAATCATTCAAGGTGCTTCTGAAAGAACTTCAGTCTCTTGCACTTGATGTTCGTGTACTTGACCATGACAATAACGAAGTTAAACTTCTTGAGAGTGCAGATTATGAAGTTACAGATTTCAAGAAAGTTCTTGATGACGGTGGATACCACAGAAACAGCAAAGATGATGAGAACGAACTCAAGAGTTCAGGATATATGACTCAGACTGTCGATGATAATGGTGAAGCTCAGTACGAAGAGAGCGATGATGATATCGATGAACTTTTCGATGCTGATGAGGATTATGGCGACGGTAATTCAGAGCAGTATTAATTTTAGAAGGGAGCACGAAAATGACAGAAGAATCAAACAAGCAGCCATCAAACAATTCTATGAAGTTTGATAAGATTCAGATAAAACTTGCTTCTCCAGAAAATATCTTAGAATGGTCTCACGGCGAGGTTACCAAGCCGGAGACTATCAACTACAGAACTTTAAAACCGGAACGTGACGGTTTATTCTGTGAAAGAATTTTTGGACCTAGTAAGGACTGGGAATGTCACTGCGGTAAATATAAGAAAATCAAAGATAAAGGTATTGTCTGCGATAAGTGTGGCGTTGAAGTAACAAAGGCAAGTGTGCGTAGAGACCGTATGGGACATATTCACCTTGCAGCTCCTGTTTCACATATCTGGTATTTCAAGGGAATTCCAAGCCGTATGGATTTAATTCTTGATATCGGTCCTAAGAACCTTGAAAAGGTACTGTATTTTGCAGCTTATATTGTGCTTGATCCAGGAACAACAGATATTCCGTTCAAGAAGATTCTTACAGAGCAGGAATACAGAGAACTTTACGACCAGTACGGAAATACATTCCGTGTCGGTATGGGTGCTGAAGCAATTCTTGAACTTTTAAAGAATGTTAATCTTGAAGAAGAGGCAGCAAAACTTAAAGAAGAATTAAGTAATACAACATCTCAGAAGGCAGCAAGACTTATTAAGCGTATTGAGGTTATGGAGGCATTTATCAATGCCGGAACAAAGCCTGAGTGGATGATTCTTACAGAAGTACCTGTAATTCCACCGGATTTAAGACCTATGGTACAGCTTGATGGTGGTAGATTTGCTACATCCGACCTTAATGATTTATATAGAAGAATTATCAACAGAAATAATCGTCTTGCACGTCTTATGGAACTTGGTGCACCGGAGATTATTGTAAGAAACGAAAAGAGAATGCTTCAGGAGGCTGTAGATGCCCTTATTGATAACGGCAGAAGAAATGGTCGTCCTGTAACAGGACCTGGTAACAGAGCATTAAAGTCACTTTCTGACCTGCTTAAAGGTAAGCAGGGACGTTTCCGTCAGAACCTTCTCGGTAAGCGAGTTGACTATTCAGGACGTTCAGTTATCGTAGTAGGACCTGAACTCAAGATTTACCAGTGTGGTCTTCCAAAGGAAATGGCAATCGAGCTTTTCAAGCCATTTGTTATGAGAGAACTTGTAAGGCGCGGTCTTGCAGAAAATATCAAGAAGGCTAAGAAGAGCGTAGAACATCTTGAAAATGATGTTTGGGATGTACTTGAGGATGTAATTAAAGAACATCCGGTTATGCTTAACCGTGCTCCTACACTTCACAGACTTGGTATTCAGGCATTTGAGCCAATCCTTGTAGAAGGTAAGGCTATTAAGCTTCATCCATTGGTTTGTACAGCGTTCAACGCCGATTTCGATGGTGACCAGATGGCCGTGCATCTTCCATTGTCAGTTGAAGCACAGGCAGAGTGTCGTTTTATGCTTTTATCACCAAATAACCTTTTAAAGCCATCTGATGGTGGTCCGGTTGCCGTTCCTTCACAGGATATGGTACTTGGTATTTATTACCTTACACAGGAAAGACCGGGTGCTAAAGGTGAAGGTAAGTATTTTAAGGATATAAGTGAGGCTATTCTTGCATATGAAAATGGAGTAATTACACTTCATTCAAAGATTATGGTTCATGTAACAAGAGAAATCAACGGCGAGAAGGTTTCAGGTAACGTTGAATCAACACTCGGAAGATTTATCTTCAATGAAATTCTTCCACAGGATTTAGGTTATGTTGACAGAACAAAGCCTGAAAACGCACTTGTTCTTGAAGTTGATTTCCATGTAGGTAAGAAGCAGTTAAAGGATATTTTACAGCATGTAATTAACACACACGGAACTACTACAACAGCAGAAGTTCTTGATGATATTAAAGCAACAGGTTATAAGTATTCTACAAGAGCAGCAATGACAGTTTCTATTTCAGAGATGACAGTGCCACCTATTAAGAAAGAACTTATTGCCAATGCAGAAAAGAAAGTTGAACAGATTACACAGAACTATTACAGAGGTCGTTCTACTGATGAAGAACGTCATAAGAATGTAATCAAGGTATGGCAGGAAACTGATGAACGTCTTAAGGATGCTCTTCTTGCCGGTCTTGATAAGTATAACAACATCTTCATGATGGCCGATTCTGGTGCCCGTGGTTCTAACCAGCAGATTAAACAGCTTGCAGGTATGCGTGGTTTGATGGCAGATACATCAGGTAACACTATCGAACTTCCAATCAAGTCAAACTTCCGTGAAGGTCTTGATGTTCTGGAATACTTTATTTCAGCTCATGGTGCCCGTAAAGGTCTTTCAGATACAGCCCTTCGTACAGCCGATTCAGGTTACCTTACACGACGTCTTGTTGACGTTTCACAGGATCTCGTTATCCGTGAAAATGATTGCAGCGTAGGCAGAGCAATACCTGGTATGTACGTTTATGAGTTTGTAAATGAGAAAGCAACAGCAGACAGCGATGCAAAGGCTGATGTTCTTGAATCACTTCAGGAAAGAATTACAGGACGTTTCCTTGCAGAAGATATTTTTGATCCAAAGACAGGTGAGCTTATACTTGGTGCTAACCACCTTGTAACATCTAAGCGTGCAGAAGAAATCATTAAGACAGGTGTTGAACATGTTAAGATAAGAACAATTCTTACATGCCGTTCACATATCGGTGTATGTGCTAAGTGTTATGGTTCTAACATGGCAACAGGTCAGACAGTACAGGTTGGTGAAGCTGTTGGTATTATTGCAGCACAGTCAATCGGTGAGCCTGGTACACAGCTTACTATGAGAACTTTCCATACTGGTGGTGTTGCCGGTGATAATATTACACAGGGTCTTCCTAGAGTAGAAGAACTTTTCGAGGCAAGAAAGCCAAAGACACTTGCTGTACTTGCTGAGTTCGGTGGTGTTGTAAGTTTTGCAAAGACTGATAAGAAGACAGATATTGTTATCACAGATGACGAAGGCAATTCAAAAGCTTATCCAGTATCAAGAGATACAAGAGTAAAAGTTACAGAAGGCCAGATTGTTGCAAAGGGTGAGGAAATTACAGAAGGTTCTGAAAATCCTCATGATATAGTAAGAATTCTTGGTGTACGTGCAGTTCAGGATTACATGATTCGTGAAGTTCAGAAAGTTTACCGTATTCAGGGTGTTGAAATCAACGATAAACATATCGAACTTATTGTACGCCAGATGTTGAAGAAGATTGTTATTGAATCAGCAGGAGATTCAGATTTCCTTCCTGGTTCACAGGTTGATACAATCGAATTTACAGAGGTTAATGAAAGACTTGAAGAAGAAGGTAAGCAGCCAGCAACAGGAACACCAATTATTCTTGGTATTACTAAGGCGTCGCTTGCAACTAATTCATTCATGTCAGCAGCCTCATTCCAGGAGACAACAAAGGTTCTTACTGATGCCGCTATTAATGGCAAGGTTGACCCACTTATCGGTCTCAAGGAAAATGTTATCATCGGTAAACTTATCCCTGCCGGTACAGGAATGAAGAGATATCAGGATATCAAACTTGATACAGGTCTTGTATATGATGAGGAGCAGGAAGCATTAGATGAGCAGGAAGAAGAGCTTGAAAATGCAGCCGCAGTTGATACAGATGACAACGAAGAAATCAATATCACAGAAGAAACTGTTACAGAGACAGAAGAATAATAAATAATGACATTGGCAGCCGGGCATGATATGTGTCCGGCTGTTTGTTAGTCTGCCTATATAAAATATTAAAAAATGCTTGACACTTATCATATCAGATTATATAATAATAAAGCGTGCGAATGTGACATGCTGTTTTTTTGTGTGTCAGATTAGCATTTTTTATTCAGACTATACTGAATATGCAACCAACAATTATTCTAATTCCGGGAGGTGAAAAAGGAATGCCTACATTTAACCAGTTAGTAAGACAGGGAAGAAAATCTGCTGTTAAGAAGTCTACAGCACCAGCTCTTCAGAAGGGTTACAACTCTCTTCAGAAGAAGGCTACAGACGTATCTGCACCACAGAAGAGAGGTGTATGTACAGCTGTTAAGACTGCAACACCAAAGAAGCCTAACTCAGCTCTTAGAAAGATTGCCAGAGTTCGTCTTTCAAATGGTATCGAAGTTACATCTTATATTCCAGGTGAAGGCCACAATCTTCAGGAACATAGCGTTGTTCTTATCAGAGGTGGTAGAGTAAAGGATTTACCAGGTACAAGATATCACATCATCAGAGGTACACTTGATACTGCAGGTGTAGCTAAGAGAAGACAGGCCCGTTCTAAGTACGGTGCTAAGAGACCTAAGGACGCTAAGTAATTAGAATCCTATAATTTGCTTTGTAAAAGCACAGATTTATTCACATTAATATTTAAATTTAGTGCCGGAGTTAGATTAATCCGAAGGTTGCAGGTTTAATATATACTTAAGCACGAACACATAAAATATTTGTGAGTACCGATGAATTAATGAAAAGCTGCAAAATAGCTTTATAATGGCAATATTTGTTATTATAATGACTGTTTTTGGCAACACTATGTTAAGGAGGGAAGAACCGTGCCACGTAAAGGACATACTCAGAAAAGAGATGTATTAGCAGATCCTATTTACAATAATAAAGTGGTTACTAAGCTTATCAACAACATTATGCTTGATGGTAAGAGAGGAGTAGCACAGAAGATTGTATACGGAGCATTTGACAGAGTCGCAGCTAAGACTGAAAGACCTGCTATTGAAGTATTTGAAGAGGCTATGAACAACATCATGCCAGTTCTCGAAGTAAAGGCTAGACGTATCGGTGGTGCCACATATCAGGTACCTATCGAAGTAAAGCCAGATAGAAGACAGGCTTTAGCTCTTCGTTGGATGACTTCATACTCTCGTGCAAGAGGCGAGAAGACTATGGAAGAAAGACTCGCTAACGA
>ULUI01079490.1_pt1 | contig 12979 bp, 10 predicted proteins | sample 1958371 | NCBI WGS metagenome assembly ULUI01 (sample SAMEA4835756, study PRJEB28245) | human gut metagenome | biome: gut microbiome; material: fecal sample | place: Denmark | collected 2008
TAATATTTGATTGGGATTGACGGGCTTGATCAGGTAATCTGCAATTTTCTGACCGATAGCCATGTCCATGATATTTTCCTCTTCGCTCTTGGTGATCATGACCACGGGGACGGTGGGGCAGATATCTTTTATCAAAGCCAGGGTTTGCAGGCCGCTCAGCCCAGGCATGTTTTCATCCAGAAAGATCAGGTCATAGGTGGTAGCACGGCAACAGTCCAGTGCATCCTGTCCGTTGGTTACGGTGTCTACTTCGTACCCTTTGCCTTCCAGAAACAGGATGTGCGGTCGCAGCAAGCTGATCTCATCGTCTACCCAAAGGAGTTTATCTTTCTTCATAATACTACTCACTTTTTCAGTCCTCAAAGATAACACCATTTTCCGGGTCATCCTCTTCCATAGGCAGATTTTCTTCTTTTTTCCGTTCTTCTTCCTCTGTTGGCAGGTTCAGTAGTGGCTCATCCAGCGTGTAACCTTTTAACTCAGGTTCCGGTATAGAAGAGAAGTGTGCACGGTAGAAGGTATCGTAATCGTCGAAACTATACTGTTTAATCAGTTGTTCGTAGTTGGCTTCCGATATGAGTATGGCACGCATACCACTGAGTCGTGTAGCCATTTCGGGATTGGCATAAAGACGGCGGAAGTATTGCTGCGCCTCATCGTAGTTACTGAATGGTCGGATTTGCAGCATGCCAATGCCCCGTTCGTGAGCAAACGCAAGGTCGAAGTTTTTCACCAGGAAAGTGGAGAAGTTATAGCGTGCCACTTCAAACAGTAGCATGTTCTCATTTACCTTTCCTTCTTCGTAAGCCAGGATAAAAAGGAACGGTGTGTTGCGCTCTGTACTGAATGCGCTGTCCGGAGGAAGAATAACGCTACCGCTCAGACTGTCGCCCGTTAACTTGCCAGCTTCGGCAAGCTCAGCATTCCGCCGTTGCCAGATAGAGCCAAATGTATGGCTGTCGTGAGCCAGCAGGCGTCCTTCCTGTACCCCTTTCAGAATATGGGCAGCCAGATCCGTGATTTCATTTTGCGGATATTGCTGTACAAGCTCTTTCAGGATAGCAAGGAACTGATCAGTTTCCCCTCCCTGTAGCCGGGTGACGGCATTGAGGAACATAAATTTGGGACGATGTTGCCCCAGAGGGTATATCTCGGCAGAAAGATGTTCGGCTGCACGTACGGTGGTTGTATCACCCAGTTGGAAATGTTTGTAAGCACGGGCATAGAGGGAGTCCTCACGTTGTTTGCCATATACGGCATTTTCAGCAAAGTCCGGGTCGGCTAGTGTCTTGGCATAGCGGCTTTTTGGGAACCGGGCGATAAGTTCGGCCTTATATTTCTCTGCACGTTGCAGGGCAGGAAGTTCTCCATAATAATTTAGAGCCAGTTCGGTCAGGAATAACTGATAATATGCTTCATCCGCTTGTGCAAAGTCAGGGAACTCGCGTACCAGTCGTTCAAACGCAGCTTCTGCCCGTTTGAAATCCTGCATACGATCCTTGAAAATCATTCCGGCACCATATAAGGCTTCTGATAACAGTGTGTTTGAGGCTTGCATAGCTTCTTCTGTCAACGGAATTTGTGTCAGGTAGTATTCCGGGCGGTGAGTATCACCGGCAATGCTGTCGGCAGTGTTCTTTTCATTTTCTTCTTTTTGGGGAATGGAAGAATCAATAGTTTCATTTCCCTGATTGCCATGGATTGTGTCTTTCTTAGCAACACTCTCTTCCGATTCACTGTAATCTATCGCTTCAAAATCATCCAGTGCAACTACTGTTTTATTTTTCCTTCGCCAGTTATCTTCCAGCTTTCTGCGTCCCCACAAGCGTTGGAATTCAGCTTTTCCTTGCTCTACCAATTGAGGGTTATAGAAATACCAGTCTTGCTTTCCTCCTATTGTAGGTTGGAGGGGCTGTGGGGTAGTGACTGCATTTTCCTGTCCCGGTCTGCTGATAATTGAAGTGGCGGGTAATTGACTTTCCGCTTCTTCCCTCATCTTCTGTCGGTTTGCTTCCCGTTCTGCTTCTTCTGCAGCTTTGCGTTCTGCTTCTTCCCGGGCTATCACTTGTGCTATGATTTTCTCTATGGCTACCATTCGCTCTGCTTCCGGCAGTCTGGCAAGATGTTGCAAGCTATCCTGTAGCTGTATGGCATTGGTATGTGGTACCAGTTCGTCCAGGATCTCTGAACGATTGGTGATAGTGGCATATTCCCGATGGGCTTTGTCTATCAATCCTATTGCTTCGGCGTATGCTTTTTGTGCTTCGGCATAACGCGCTTGCTGCCAGTACAGATTACCCAGTGTAAGTTGAAGAATTCCTTTCTCCACATCGTTCCGAGTGCTCTTCTCTATTCCTTTGTGATAGGCAGCAAGAGCTTGTACCGTATCTTTCTCGGCAAGGTATACATTTCCCAATGCATAATAAATCTGATCGAGGTATTCTTTGTTTTTCTCATCCTTGCTGAGGCGCAATAACTTTCCGGTAATCTTACGACTATTGGCAGTGGGCATCACTTCCGTCTGACGGATGCGGGCACTTAACGCCAGTTCGTATGGTGGATTGAGGCGGATTACCTTGCTGTACGCCTGATAGGCCTGTTCCGGTTGTTGCAGCGTTTGATAGGTCTGTCCCAGGAGATAGTAACATCGTGCTTTCTGCTGCTTGTTCTTTTCTTTCCTGGCTGTCTTTTCGAGATGGGGGATCGCTTCTTTGTATCGTTGGCTACCTAATAGGAAATTTCCTGTGGCCGAAGCATATGGAACAGCCAGCGCCGGTGGTAAACTGTCATTATTCACCCTGCTTAAAGCATCTTCCGCATCATATTGCCACCCCAGCGCAGAGTAGCAACGGGACAACCAGATTAAAGCTTCGGAAGTGATATTCGTCTGTCCGTCATAAAGCCGTGCAATATAAGAGAAGGTTGCGGCCGCTTCCGGAAAGTCTCCTTTCTGATATTGAGCTTTACCCAATAACATCCAGGCACGATTAATGAAAGGATTGAACTCCCGGCGTGCCAGCCATTTCTTGTATTCATCCGTATAAGCCCGTCCCGGTTTACGGATAGGGCGCCGTTTGATGGAATGTTGGCGAATGGCTTTTTGTGCTTTCTCAATGGCACGCTCATAGTCGGAAGTGCCGATGCCTGTAGTTTCTTTATTGCCTATGGGATAGAGGGGGAGCATCTCCATATAGTTATCTTTGTTCCCTTGCTGCTGTGCCTGCAATCCGGCTTTATAAGCTTCGTTTCCGTTGAAGTATACGTTATAACGGGTGGTCAGGGCATGGTAGAAGCGTGTACCGGCCGTGTTCTTTCGGGTGGAACATCCGGTAACAAGCATCAAAGTAACTAAGATGCCAACGAGGAGGATTGCTTTGCGTTTCAACTATACCAGTAGGTTTTACGGGGTTTGCATTTTCTGCCGTAAAGATAAATAAAAACTCTTTCCCAGCTTACATACTACATATATAATGATGGAAAAGAAGATGATAGCCGCCCCGGAAGGAACGTTCAGATAATAAGATATCATTAATCCGCCCAGGCAACTGAGATAACCGATGCCAATAGACAACCAGATAATACGGTGGAAACGATGCGTAAACAGATTCGCCGTCATTTGCGGGATGGTGAGCAGGGAAATAACCAGCACGATGCCTACCATGCGCAGGCATGCAACAATGGTCAATGCAATGAACATCATCAGTACATATTCGAATATCTGTACGGGAATACCTTGTGAACGGGCAAACTCCCGGTCGAAGGCAACATAGATGATCGGGCGCAAATATAGGACAAAGAAGATGGCTAATATTACTGCAAGTCCCGCCAGCAATGCGATATCTCCTAATGTAATCGTCAGTATATTGCCAAATAAATAAGCCGAAAGATCGGGTGCAAACCCGGGTGAGAGGAAGGTAAACATGATACCCAGTGCCATACCCAGCGTCCAGAATACAGCGATAGCCGAATCTTCGCGCATGTCATTGCGTTTGCTAAGCCATTCCACTCCAAAAGCCGACAGCACAGCAAACACACCGGCAGCCAGTATGGGAGAGACGCCTGTATATAATCCCAGACCGATGCCTCCGAAAGAAGCATGCGTCAGTCCGCCACTGATGAATACCAGCCGTCTCGTCACGATATACGTACCGATAAGCCCGCAGACAATGCTTGCCAGCAAACTGCCGATGAGGGCATGTTGAAAGAAGGTGTATTGCAGTAGCTCCACTTTAAGATCTCCTTTCTCCTATAATCAGAAATATTTCATCCTTGATATTATCCGGTAGTGCTATTCCCCGTAATTGCAGGCTGCGCACCCACCCGGCAACGTCAGTATCCTGCATTGTATAGAATACGTCCCTGAACTCATCTTCCTGTTCGAGAGTGTAGTCTTCGGGAGCAATGCCAATGTACTTGTCTAATTCTTCATCATCATAGTACTCTATCTTTTTGCTGACGGCAGCCAACAGACTGTCCCGTTCGCATACTTCATGCTGTCCACAACATTCCGCATCAACCTCTTTCACTTCGGGCATGGCATCCAGTTCTCCGCGTTCTATCTTTTTTTGCAGACGCTGGTTACGGATGTATCCTGCCATAAGGGCGATACAGACCAGTACAATAAGGCTTATAATTAGTATTAACATAGCTTATTCCTCAATTTCAATATTAAACCCTGCTTGTTTCAAATCTTTCCAATATCCCGGATAAGACTTGGAAACCACTTGTGGCTCAGCAATCTGTACCGATGGTACCAATAGGGCGGCAGGGGCAAAAGCCATCGCCATCCGGTGGTCTTCGTAAGTTGCAATCACGGGACTGGCTTCCGGTTCGCAACGCTCGCCGTTCCATATTAATATACTGTCCTGTTCCGACTTCACCACATATCCCAACTTATGTAATTCTGTGATAAGTGCCTGGATACGGTCAGTCTCCTTTATCTTCAAACTTTGTAATCCGCTGAAGCGGAAAGGTATGTTCATTAAACAACAAGTCACAACGAAAGTTTGTGCCAGATCGGGTATGTCCACTAAATCTTCCTCTAAACGGGCAACGGGAGTTCCTGTCTTGGTTAATACCACTCCCCGGTCAGTATATGTAGTCCGTACACCAAGTTTGGCGAATATCTCTGTTCCCCGGCTGTCACCCTGATAACTGCGTGGGAAAAGTCCCAGCAGTTCTACTTCTGTTTTTGCAGGTTCTTCTTTGCTGTCCTGGCTCAAGGCAACCATTTGATACCAGTAGGAAGCACCGCTCCAGTCACTTTCTACCGTGAAAGGTATGTCTTCGTACTGGCCCGGATGGACGCTAATGCTGCTTTCGGAACTCCATGCAGCGTCTGCACCGAATTCTTTCATCAATTGCAGAGTCAGATTGATATAAGGACGTGAAATGATTTCTCCTGTCAAGTTCAGCCTTAATCCGTTTTTCAGGATAGGGCCGATCATCAGTAAAGCGGATATGTATTGTGAACTTACATTTCCGGCAAGGCTGATTTCTTCGCCTGTCAATATTGTACCTGTGATACGCAGGGGAGGGAAACCTTCGTTTCCGGCATATTCTATTTGTGCTCCCAACTCGCGCAAGGCGTCCACCAGGATACGTATGGGGCGTTGTTGCATTCGCTCGGTACCTGTGATGATGCGTGTGCCGGGTGTTACACTCAGATAGGCCGTGAGAAAACGCATGGCGGTTCCGGCAGCAAGTATATCGATATGTTCGGGATTTCCGTCCAAGGCTTTTATCATGACGCAGGTATCGTCGCAATCACTCAGATTGGTAGGCGTGATATGCCCTTGTGCTAAAGCGTGTAATATCAAAGCCCGGTTGCTGATACTTTTGGAAGCCGGGAGCTGGACAGTGGTATGCAAGGTGGCAGGTGCCGAAAGTTTATAGCGCATAGTTGTATTCCTTCTTAAACGTAATAGCTGGTTTTACAGGTTACAAAAGTACGATAAATATCTGAATAAAGAATATGACTTTAGGGTAACCGCACCAAATTTTCAGGATAACTGCACTGAAATTCCCTTCTTTCTGTAGGGCTATGAATAAAGGGTGATAAAGTTATCCCCCTTTTATTCTTTTCTTTCCCTATATGAACACAATCCAACTCCTTATCCGCATAAATAATATTAAGTTTCAGAGGTTAAGCCGCTGCATCGCCACTTTTATCCCTTTTCGCTGCGACGGTTAAGGAAAATAGTAGTAGGTACTTATTCTTTCCATCATGGAGAAAGTTTCTTTCCATCACGGGGAAACTTTCTTTCCACCATGGTGGAAAGAAAGAAACTCCACGGTGGAAAGAATAAACGTTCGGATGGAAAAGGCTAACCGTCGGAAGGGAAAAAGCATAGGAATGCCTAAGAAAGGAATTAGCTATTGCATTTAGTTCATTTCTGTAGGGTTATGAACAAAGTGTGATAAGGTGGTAGGGTGATAAAGTGATAGCAGGATAACAACCTGTGATATATAGTGCAGCTACTTATAGCTCGTAACTTCATTCCTTTCTTCTCGCTTTGCCAATTCATCCCTCTTCAACAGACAGTACATCTTTCCTGAAATCAACTGGCGATATACCTGCTTTCCGTTTAAAGAACTTCCCAAAAGAAGACTGGTCGGAGAAGTTGAGGGTGGTAGCGATTTCCTGTACGGAAAGTTTGGAGTGAGTCAACAAGTTACGGGCTTCGCTGAATAACATTTCAAAAATAAAGTCACTTACACTTTGCCCTGTTACGAGTTTCACAATCTGTGTCAGGTGATGGGCGGATAAGTTCAGTTGGGCGGCGTAAAAATTCACTTTATGTTCTTTGCGATAATGAGTTGCCAGTAACTCGATGAATGATTTGATGATACTTTCATAACGGGTCAAGCAACCATCCGTATGTGGCAGATTAGTTCGTTCAAGGATATCGCTTAAATCGAGATAAAAGGCGAACAGGCGGTTCAGGATAACTTCTTTGTGATAGAAATGCTCTGTCCGGTCTATGTTTTTATTGATGCTGATCAGCCTTTCGGCTAATAAGCCGGCATGTGAGTGCTCCAGAGGAACTACCGGTTCGTTGTATAATCGTACGCCATATTTAGTCCGTCGGTAAATCATATCGGTGGAATCCATCTCATCTGTAAAAGCTTTGCTGATAAAGAGGCACTGGCACTGGAAATCATCACTGCATTCTCCAAAATGGAACAAATGGGCAGAAGACAGCAGTAGGAGGGTATCCGCTTGAATATCATACGTCTTGTAGTTGATTACCGTACGTCCTTTTCCGGATAAAACCAATAAGATAATAAAGGCATCCAAGTGAATGTCTGATGAAAATTGTTCTTCTGCTTCCCGTTGGCCAATGGTGATACAACTGATTTTCTTTCGTGTATCATTCCTGCTACCACTGATGATAGGGAGTTCACAGATGTTTTTTATACGTATGGAAGAGGTCATTGGAGGTGATTTTATTGCAGCACAAAGGTAGCGGAAATCTTTGAAATCTCCAAATTAAACCAACTTTGCCAAATTTCGGATTTCTCTTAGCAAAGAATTAATCCGACCTTTGCAGCCGTTTTTGAGGTAACAATTTAATAGGCATTATGAAAAGATTAAAAGAATTATTTGTCTTTGTTTGGGCGCTGAACATCTCTGTTGTATCTGCACAAACCTTTCAGAAGATGACAATTGAAGAGATGTTTGAGATGGCGGATGCCAATAGCCGCAGTATCTGTACATTCCGTTTAGCAGAAGAGGAAGCCGGGCAGGCGGTGAAGGTGGCTAAAAATGCGCAACTTCCTTCGATTGATGTATCCGTTTCGGCAAGCTATCTGGGCGATGCCTGGTTGGCAGACCGTGATTTTAAAAACGGTGAGAATGCTGCTATGCCGCACTTCGGCAATAACTTTGCAATAGAGGCTTCGCAGGTCATCTATGCAGGTGGAGCCATCACAAGCCGGATTGCCATTGCTAAATTGCAGCAGCAACTGGCAGAATTGGATAAAGAGAAGAACAGGCAGGATATCCGCTTCCTACTGGTAGGAAATTATCTGGAGATGTACAAACTACAGAATCAGGCAGAAGTATATCGGAAGAATATAGAGCAAACCCGGAAACTGGTGGAAGATATCAATGCCAAGCAGTCGCAGGGATTGGCTTTGAAAAATGATATCACTCGTTATGAATTACAATTGAAATCCCTGGAACTGGCATTGACGCAGATTGAGAATAGTATCCTCATTTTAAATAATCAGTTGACCACCGTACTCGGCTTACCCGAAGAAACGGTGATTGGTGTGGATACTACTTTGCTGGGGCGACTTCCCAAACCTTCGGAAGAGGCACATTGGCAGGAAACGGCAGTATTGAGCTCTCCTGCGCTGCAACAGATGAAACTGAATATCAAGCAGTCAGAATATAATGAACGGATTGCGAAGGCGGAACGCTTACCATCCGTAGCTCTCTTTGCCGGTGATAAACTGGACGGACCCATTACGATTGAAGTGCCGCCTATTAACAAGAATCTGAATTACTGGTATGTCGGCATAGGATTGAAGTTCGATATAGCTTCCACCTTTAAGTCCGGGAAGAAAATCCGTCTGGCACGTCTGTCCACCCGGCGTGCACAAGAGAATGATTTGTTGTTACAGGAAAATGTACGGACAGAAGTGAAGGCGGCATACATCCGTTTTTATGAGGCTTTTACCATTTGTGATACGCAAGAGAAGAGTCTGGAACTGGCGGCACAAAATTACAGTGTGGTGAATAACCGCTACTTGAATGATCTGGCATTGATTACTGATATGCTGGATGCCAGTAATTCTAAGTTGAATGCGGAGTTGCAATTGGTGAATGCACAGATTAATATACTTTTCAACCTCTATAAGCTGAAGAAGACAGCGGGATGTCTGTAAATTGTCGGTAATTATATATGAATGAAAACTAATGAATTAAATAAGATATGGAACGCAAAAAGAAAAAACTGATTTATAACGTAGTAGTTAGTCTCTTACTTATTGCCGGGCTGGTGTGGGTATGCTCTCATTTCGTCCACCTCGGCAGTGTAGCTTATACCGACAATGCACAGGTAAAACAGCTGATTGTCCCCGTCAACAGCCGCGTGCAAGGCTTTATCAAGAAGATCTATTTTGATGAATACCAGGAAGTGCGTAAAGGTGACACCTTGGCATTGATTGAAGATTCCGAGTTCCGTTTCCGTCTGGCACAGGCTGAGGCTGATTTTCAGAATGCTATTTCGGGAAAGAATGCAGTGGCCACCACGGTACATACCACTCAGAATAATATTGCCGTATCCGATGCTGGTTTACAGGAAGCTAAAGTTCGCCTGGACAATGCCGAGCGTGAATACCACCGATATAAAAACCTTCTGGCACAGGATGCTGTCACCAAACAACAGTACGATGCTGTGCAGACAGATTACGAAGCATCCAAGGCACGTTATGAACTTCTGCTTCGTCAGCGCCAATCTACAACTTTAGTAAAGCAGGAACAGACCCATCGTCTGGAACAAACAGATGCAGGTATCAAACTGGCACAGGCTGCTTTGGAATTGGCGCGTCTGAATCTTTCTTATACCGTTATCCTTGCTCCCTGCGACGGAACTACCGGACGGAAAGATATTCAGGAAGGGCAGTTGATACAACCCGGGCAGACTTTAGTTGACATTGTTGACGAAAATGAAAGATGGGTAGTAGCCAATTACAAAGAAACTCAGACTACCTATATCCGGGAAGGTCAGCCGGTAGAAATAGAAGTGGATGCCGTGCCCGGAATTATTTTTAAGGGTATTGTGAAATCTATTTCCCGTGCTACGGGTGCCAGTTTTTCTCTTCTACCGCAGGACAATTCCGCAGGGAACTTCGTAAAGGTGGAACAACGTGTTCCTATCCGCATTGAGTTCTCTACCGGGAACCGTCCGGAAGATATGGAGCGCCTGCGTGCCGGTATGAATGTGGAGTGTGTAGTAAACTATTGATATTATGCACGAAACAGGACCTTTTTCCATTCCGGCTATCCGTGATTTTGTACCTTCTAAACTGCGCCCCTGGATTATCATTGCCTTTGTCATAGTCTTCCAGTTCTCCGGTGGTCTCTATTTGGCGGCAGTCAATGAGATGGTTGGCTCTACGGCATTAATGCAGGAGGACATTATGATGGCAGGTTATGCTTCTATGGTGGGCATGGGGTTGACATTTGCCATCATGTTCCGCCTGAAGTTCCGTTTTACTTCGAAGGCTTCGTTGATGACGTGCAGCATTGCCCTGATTATTTCTAATCTGATATGTATGCATACACATAGTATTCCCGTGCTGGTAATCACCTGTTTCTTTGCAGGTATCTTCCGCATGTGGGCCACGTTCGAATGTAATTCTACCATTCAATTATGGCTTACTCCCAAACGGGATTTATCGGTATTCTTCTGTTTTATCTACTTGCTGGTGCAGAGTTGTATTCAGCTATCGGGATTGGTAACAATCTATACGGCCTTCTGGGCGAAGTGGGAGTATATGCACTGGTTGATTATTGGTTTATTGCTATTGGTGATGCTGGTTACATTGTGGTTATTCCGTAGTTATCGCTCCTTGCCGAAATTACCGTTGTTCGGTATCGATTGGTTGGGGGCTTTGATGTGGGGGCTTGTGCTGTTGTGTATCCTTTTTGTCTGTGTGTATGGGGAACATTATGACTGGTATCAATCTTTCCAGATACGGGTGGCAACTATCATCGGTACGCTGATTCTTGTATTGAACCTGTGGCGTGCATCTTTCATCCGCCATCCGTTTATTGCTTTGAAGACGTGGACGTATCGCTCTGTTTGGCTTCCCTTTATACTATATATAGTAATAGATATTCTGCTGGCACCATCACATCCGTTTGAACATGTTTATATGGAAGGTATATTGGGGTATGATGCCTTGAATGTAATTTCACTCAACTGGGTGGTACTGCTGGGGATTGTTGTGGGAGCAGGCTTTACCTTCTTCACTTTCTCCCGTCGCAAATGGCGTTATAAGACAATGACGGTGATTGCATTTTCTTCCATTACCGGATATCTGATGTATTTCTATTTCGGCATTGAGTATGCTTTGCCGAAGGAAACATTGTTTATACCGCTGTTTCTACGTAGCTTCGGGTATGTGATGATAGCTATTTGCTTCCTTACAGTGCTGTCTCGTGTTCCCTTCCAGCATTTCTTCCAGGCGGTGTCTGTGCAGTCGTTTGTCAGTGCCGGATTTGGTGGAGCTCTGGGCACGGCCATTTTAGGACATGCTCTGAATGGGGCTATGAAGAAGAATGCAATGCTGCTGGGTGCTGGGTTAGATCATGTGAACCCTTTTGTCAGCCGGATATCTGCAGGAGAACTATATGGTGTTGTACAACAACAGGCCCTGATGGTTTCAATGAAAGAGCTGTACGGCTGGCTTATTCTGTTAGCTTTGTTTTGTCTGTTGGTGTTCTTGGTTTACGAGAGTGACATTCGGCCGTATAAAGTACTGCATCCTACTTATCGCTCTATTCGCCGTTTTGTGAAGCATGAGTTGCGTATGGACAAGAAATTGGAAGCCACAGGCTAAGTTGAGATTTTTTTGTTCTTATATTGGATAGCTTTGAATAAAATAGGTAGGTCTCTTTGCTCAAATGTGCCGCATTGGCTTTAGGTTGCAGTTTCTGGATTTATGAACTCCTGTTGCTGACAGTTCTCTTTATGATGGGAATGACGTTCACTACATCTACTGCGTTGGCTATGGAGTGTGAGCGCGACAATGCCGGGACAGCCTCGGCATTGTTTGGGGCTGTCTGCTTTTCGTTTGGTGGCATTGTCTCTCCTTTAGTAGGTATTGGAAACATTCTGGTTTCCAAGGGGGTAATATTTGTCATCTGCTCTCTTTGTTCCCTTTCCAGTATTTTACTGGCTTTGGGCAGAAGGCAGGCAAGACTTTATTTTGCATTCAGTACATCCCAGAAACGCTGAGGCAGGTGGATATTGGGCACGTTTGCAGCTTCTTTAAATAGAGGAGCAATTTCTTTCGGGGCAAAACCGGCAATGCCGCATCCTATTTCTGTAACAAGGAAAGTGTATTGTGAGTGTTCTTTAGCAAAGCGGATAAATTCATCTACATAAGGTTTGATGGCTCCCGGCCCTCCGTGCATAGTCGGAATACCATAGGTTTGTCCTTGCAATCCGGTTCCTTGTCCCCAAATGGCTCCCCATTTTTTCCATGCCAGATAAGCAGCTCCGCCACCATGTGCGCCTTCCAGGTTACTACCAAAAACGAATATCTCGTCCGGGTGTAGTTCTGTGATACGATTAGAGGTAATTCTTGTTTTCATACTCATGTGATTAGGTTATAATTAATTATTTTCTCTTTTTCTTCATTTTTAAACTCTTGCTTTTCAGCAAAAGTAACCTTTAGGTAACTATCTTACTTATTTGTAACTTCTTGTTTATAAGTAAAATAGTGAATAGCTTTGCACTGTCGGAAAGTCACTGACTACATTTGCGAAGTTAGTGAAAAAACTGATGAATGCAACTATCTTATAAACAATTTAAAAACAAAAAGACAATGAAAGAACTTGCAGTAAAGAATTACAGGACCGCAGAAGGTCAGAAAATTAGCCAGGATGGTAATGAATTTACAGTGAAACCGATTGTTGCGCAGGCGGATGTGAACCAGTGCCGTGTGAACTTTGTAGAAGTGGAACCGGGTAGTTTTGCCTATGGATACCATTATCATGAAACGGATGAAGAGGTGTTCTATATTATCAGCGGTACAGGTATCGTTCGTACCATCAATGGAGATGTTACAGTGAAAGCCGGTGATGCAATTACTTTTCCTGCGGGGCCGGAAGGTGCGCATGTTATTCGCAACGGATCGGATACGGAAAAGCTGGTTTATATTGATTTCGACACGAATAATCTCCCGGAGATTGTACACTTTCCTGATACGAACCAGGTGATGGCTTATGGAAAATTCT
>ULUI01095956.1_pt1 | contig 12976 bp, 13 predicted proteins | sample 1958371 | NCBI WGS metagenome assembly ULUI01 (sample SAMEA4835756, study PRJEB28245) | human gut metagenome | biome: gut microbiome; material: fecal sample | place: Denmark | collected 2008
GTTTCGCCGCTACCCGTGACGGACTTGACAAGACTATTCAGAATGCGATTGACGGAAGCTGTGATCCCGGATTGTTTCAGCTTATCAGCATACCGAACATAGTCGGCTGTATCGGTGCGCTTGCGGTAATTGTCGGAATAATCGCAACGCCGATAGCAAGGTCGCAGGCGGCGCGCGAGGTGTGGTTCTATGTTATGTCTGGCGGAATAACGCTTAAGATTCTTACGGTGGAAATTGCAAGGTTTATAGCGACGCTTAGATAAAAGAGGTATTGATAAATATAAAAGCAATGGACAGCAGGAAAATCTTGCTGTCCGTTGTGTTGTATCTATGATTTACGCAATTGTCTTATCCGAGATTATCTCCCCGTCCGAAAGTTCAACTATCCGCCTGCACTTTTCGGCCACTGTCCTGTCATGCGTTACTATAACTATGGTTTTTCCGATAGAATTGAGCGACTTCATAACCTCCATTATTTCGTCTGCCGTTGCTTTGTCAAGTGCCGCTGTCGGTTCGTCCGCAATGATTATATTCGGACGGTTTACAAGTGCACGGGCAAGTGCGACACGCTGCTTCTGACCGCCCGAGAGCTCTTTTACGGGCTTTTTGAGCAGATCGCCTATCAGCATTGCGTCGGCGGTTTTGAGAATCAGCTTTTTCATCATCTTGTATTTAACGGCAGGGTTGAATATAAGCGGATATGAAATATTTTCATATACCGTCTTGTCGGCGAGAAGTCCGAAATTCTGAAGCACGAAACCGATTTCCTCGTTCCTTATTACCGCAATTTCATTGTTGCTGTACTTGGAAACCTCATATTCACCGAGAAAATATTTACCGCTTGTTTGCTTGTCAAGACAGCCGAGGATATGTATAAGCGTTGACTTTCCGGAGCCGGATACACCCATTATAGCGACCATTTCGCCCTTTTCTATGCTAAGATTTATATTTTTCAGTGCATGCACCTCGCTGCTTGTGTTTATATTATAATATTTATCTACATTTTCAAGTTTCATCATACGTTTTCATATCTCCTTATTGTTTCAAGCATATTACTGCGTACCAGCGTTACAGAGCCTGCAATGCTGACAATTACGGAAATTGCAATCAGATATACAGCAGTGAACAATCCGCTTTGTGCATTGATGATTTCTATAGCAAATATACGGTTTATTGCGAGCAGGATAAGCGTAGCGGCAAGCACAGAAATAACCGTTACAGCCGTGTCGCAGACAAGCTCGAGTATTATCACAGAGCGGATTTTACCGCCGCACAGACGGAATACCGCCATTGCTTTTGTGCGTTTTTCGGCATTCAGCAGAATATTGGCAATCACTCCGAGAGTGCCGACTACGGCTATCATTATGAATACAGGCATTAATTGTATCAGCAGCATATTGTCACGGTACAGCAAATCGAGATTTGCCACATCATAGCGTATATTCATGTACAGATCGCCTTTTGAATCATCACTGTTTGCGTCCAGTCCGTCAATTATACGAGCCGCAATTTCGCCGAGTGAAGCGTTGCCGTTTTTCAGAATTATCACATATTGATAGTAACGCTTATCCACGCTTTCGCCGGAATAGTCCTCCTGATTTTCGGGAGCGGTAGCAAGCCCGGAATTGTAGAGAATATCTGCGTCGGTGTAGAAAGGCGCGCCCAAGCTTTCGGTGTCATGATTATAAAGTATCACACTACTGAGATAGTTATCGGTGTATCTGCCGACAACAAGAAGCTCGGTAATCCCTTTCCCACACTTGTATTTTATTGTGTCGCCGATATTACATCTCGATGTATAGTTTGCGATTACAGGGATCTTGCCGCCGTAGTTCTTTGACTTGTCCGGTCGTTCTCCCGAAAGTCCTATATCGAGATATTCGCTGTATTCGGTCGAATATCCGAGCAGAGTTCCGTTTATATCATTATAAAACCGATAGAAAGTGTCATCGTCCATATTGTTTATCTCGCTGTCGGTAATAGTGCTGTTTACGGAGAAAAGATTCAATGCGGTTTCATAGTAACGCTCGACACGGCAGTTTATGCCGTACTTTGCAAACTGCGAGACTATCTTTTCATCGGTTATAGGCGCTTTTGACGAGAGTGTACCGTGCAGTATCTTCTTATCATAGCGGTTACTTGTTATGTATGCTTTTTCGGCGAGATAATCCGAAGATACAGTGATTGCAAAATTGAACAGCAGAGTTGAAAAAATGATACATATCATCATAAGGATAAAACTGCGTTTTTTTGATCGAAGCAACGATAATGCAAGAGATAACAGCTTCATATTGCACCTCCGTTTGCGTATGTGGCTGAGGATATGCGCTTAAAGCCGGGCAGTAACGATATTATGATTATAATGCTGTATATTACAAATGACAGCAGATAGTCAAAAGCGGTAGGTACATATTCCATTCTGAGCTTTACCATAAGTGCGGTAAAAATCGGACTCAAAGCAATAGCGCAGATGAATGAAACCGCTGTGTATGTAAGAGTGACTGCCGATAAAAGCAGTGTTATCGGCATTGACTTGCAGCCTGTGACCTTCAGCACATTTATCTGTTCGCTGCAATTATCCGTCAGGTGAAGCATAAGCGTCAGCAGGAGCAGAGCGGTGAATATACCTGTTACCACGATTCCTCCCGTGATGATAGTGTAGATTATGATAACAGATTCGGTATCCTCTCTGTTCGGCGGCTGAATATAAACCACCTTGCCGAGAAATTGCTCAAGTGCCTGCAGTTCATAGTCAGACAGATCGGAAGTAAAGAAAAAGCGTGCGCCGCTGTATTTTGTCGGAGCGGTATTCTTCATCTCATTTTCAAAATCTTCATCCTTTACATAAATTCCGCTGTCGTTGTGATATAAGAAAAAAGTGTACGGAACAATAAAATCATCGGAAAGACCTATTACATTAAGTACGATGTCGCCTTTATCATCGGGAATGATAAGCCTGTCACCGACATTTATACCGCAGTCGTTTTCGGCAATAATAACCTTGCTGTCACCCTTCAACTCATCTTCCGTGAAAAATCTTCCGTCGGTTATGTTATAGTCGGATTGTATGAAGCGGTACAGTTCATTCATGCTTTTGTTAAAAGCAACTTTGGCTGATTCCGTACAGATGTAGTTTTCGGTTGAGCGATAGCTGACAACCGCATTGTCGGCATAGGCAGTGTAGACTTCGGGCAGGTTTTCTCTGAAAAATTCGGGTGAATCTTCAGGCATAATACCGTCAAAGCAGTAGCCTGAACGATCCATCATATTGTGATATGCCGCATTACCGCTGTTCAATGCACAGAACAATGAAATAAATGTAAAGACAGCCGAAACAGAGATAAGAAAAATAAGTATATTCAGCTTAATATCACTTTTGAGAAATGTTTTCAGCATACTGAAATAAAGCTTTTGATATTTCAATTATTCTTCTTCTTTTCATAATATATTTCCGTTAAGATTGTCAGCGAGTGACAAACTAACTGTACTATCAGAATTAGTACAGATTTAGTATAGCGCAGAATGCTGAAAATGTCAATAGCGGTTAAAAAATAGCAGGCGGAAAACCGCCTGCCTTAATAATCACAGAACATCACAGTTCAAAATGCCGAAAACGGATATTTTAGCAAAATCATTATCCGTGCTGTCGCAGGCGGTTTCTTCCGAGCTTTCGCTACCGGTATCACCGCCGCCGAAAAGCCCCTGCAACGCTTCAAATATCGCAAACTTTATTTCATAATCACGGCTTTCTTCAACACGTTTACTCTGTTCTTCGGTAAAAAATTCACCCGATGCGGCAGGCAGGCACAGCGGGGGGAACATTACGCACCACCAGTTTCTACCCTCTGCATTTCCGATAAGCAGGCGGACGGCTGTGTATTCTCCTGCCCGTAAGGTTACATTCTCGTACTTTCTGGTGGTAAAATATGTTTTTGCGACCTCGCATTTTACATTGTAGCTGTAGCCTTTGGAATGTACAAATTCGTTAGCCTTTTCTTCGATTTCGGCTCTGCGTTCGTTTGCAACGGCTACCGATTGACTGAAGCTGTCACAGTTTCCGAATACATCCGAAAACGTTGTCAGCATATAGTCACGCAGATCGTATTTCAGCGTCTGGTCGTCCTTGCTGTCCGAGTTTGCCAGTATATGAAGCCTCAGCACTTCCTGCGGCTTTTCCTCACAATCCTCCGCAAATGCGGTAAAGGCTGTTATTACAATACATATTACCGCACCCAGTATCATAGCCTTGTCAAGAATATTACGTTTAAAAAAACCTGCCATAATTACCTCCGTAGCGTTTAGCTTTGTGAGGTAATTATTGACAGGTTGGTTTCATTTATTCGCAGATAAGACTTTATTTCAGATTTTCTATCTGACTTAACCACAGCGTTGCACAGGCATCGCTCGGCATTCTCCAGTCGCCTCTGGGTGACAGCGTTACCGATCCGACCTTAGGACCGTCGGGCAGGCACGAACGCTTGAACTGCTGTGAGAAGAAACGGCGGTAGAAGGTTTTCAGCCATTTCAGTATTGTTTCACGGTCATACGCACCGTCAAAAGCGTACAGCGCAAGCCTGAATACTTTTTCGGGGGTAAATCCCCATCTTATGCCGTTGTACAGGAAGAAATCGTGAAGCTCGTAAGGACCTACAAGGTCTTCGGTTTTCTGCGATATTTCTCCGTTATGTGCAGGCAGAAGCTCGGGGCTTACAGGCGTATCAAGTATATCCTCAAGCGATTCTTTGAGCAGCTTGTTATCTGTCGTCTTGCTGTAGTAGCTGACAAGATGTTTGATAAGCGTCTTGGGTATTGAGCAGTTCACACCGTACATAGACATATGATCGCCGTTGTAGGTCGCCCAGCCGAGAGCAAGCTCGGACAGATCGCCCGTGCCTATTACAAGTCCGCCCGTCTGATTGGCGATGTTCATAAGCACCTTTGTGCGTTCTCTTGCCTGACCGTTTTCAAATACTACCGATAGATCGTTTATATCGTGTCCGATGTCCAGAAAATGCTGTTTTACGCTGTCGGTTATGTCGATCTCACGCAGGGTGACGCCTATTGCCTCGCATATCTTCACAGCGTTTGATTTTGTGCGTTTTGTTGTGCCGAAGCACGGCATTGTCACCGCTACAATATCCGTCATAGGTCTGCCGAGCAGTTTCATTGCATTGGCGCATACAAGAAGTGCAAGCGTGCTGTCAAGCCCACCCGAAATTCCTATAACGGCGGTTTTTGCGTAAGTATGGGCAAGACGCTTTTTGAGTCCGTGTGCCTGCATCGAAAGAATAAGCTCGCATCTCTTGTCGGTCTCATCGGCAGAGTAGGGGATAAACGGCGTGCGTGATACAAAACGTGTTATCTTTGTATCGGTGAGCGGTATATCAAACCATATAGTTTCCGTATCGCATTTGTCATTTCTGAACGATGTGTTTTTTCTGCGTTCAAATGCCAGCTTGTTTACGTCTATCTCGCTGATAACATAATCGTTTGAGAAAAGCTCGCTTTCGGCAAGCGTTGCACCGTTTTCGGCAATTATGTTATGTCCCGAGAAAACAAGGTCCTGCGTGCTTTCGCCTTCTCCTGCGGAGCAGTAGATATAACCCGAAATAAGCCTTGCAGATTGATTTAAAACAAGCGAACGGCGGTATTCCGACTTTCCTATCATCTCGTTGCTTGCGGAAAGATTAAGAATGATATTTGCGCCTTCCTGTGCAAGATATGTCGAGGGAGGGCAGGGCGACCACAGATCTTCGCACAGCTCGATTCCGAAAGAAAAATCGTGCATATTGTTACAGCAGAATATAAGTCCCGCACCGAAATACGCACTCAGCGAATCGTCGCATTCGCCGTCGGCATCCGTGTCAAACCGGTTTAAAAAATATTCGCATTTACTGCCGTCCCAGGCGGTAAAGTGGCGCATCTCGTAAAATTCGTTGTAGTTCGGCAGGTACTGCTTAGGCACATAGCCCAGCACTTTTCCGTGATAGGTCACAGCCGCACAGTTATACTGCTTGCTGTCATACTGCATCGGCAGTCCGACTACAGTTATCATATCAAGCTCCGACAGTTCATCCAGAATCGTTATGAGCGCATTCTTAGCACCGTCAAGGAGCGTTGTCTGGTAGAACAGATCCTGACAGGTGTAACCAGTGATGCACAGTTCCGGGAAAACTGCTAGCTTTACATCTTTTTTAGCAAGCTCTTTTGCCAGAGAGATTATCTGCTTTGCGTTGTACTTGCAGTCGGCAACTTTAATCTCAGGTGTTGCCGCCGCTACTTTTATAAATCCGTCTTTCATATTGTTCTTTTCGGCTTAAGGCTTAAAATTCGTAATTGCCTGTCATTCCGCCGACCTTTCTTTCTATCCAGGTTAAAATATCGTCAAAAACTATTTCCTTCATAGTTTCGTTTACAAGCTCGTGACGTGCGCCGGGGTACAGCTTGATATCAACGTTGCAACCCTCGTCAATCAGCTTTGTGTATACATTTCTTACGCCCTTGCCGTATCCGCCGACAGGGTCTGCCGTTCCTGCCATGAATATAACAGGCAGCTTTTTCGGCACCTTTTCAGCCCACTGCTGACTTGATACTCTGCGAAGAAGGGTAGTAAGGTCAACAAATCCGCTTGCCGTAAACACAAAATTGCTCTTTTCATCGTCGATATACTTTTTTACAACATCTCTGTCGTGAGTGAGCCAGTCATAGATAGTCTGGCAATCTTTGATTTTGTCGTTATACACTCCGAAAATGAGAGTGTTCAGCTTATCACTGCGGAAACGTTCGCCCTTCAAGGAAACAACGGAGCGTGTAGCCCTTACTCCTATTTCGGAAAGTGCCTTGTCATCGCCCGTACCCATAATTACGGCGCAGGTCAGCTCGTTAGGAAAGCGTGTGAGATACAGCCTTGCAACAAAACTGCCCATACTGTGACCTATAAGAATATACGGCAGTGCAGGGTACTTCTTTTTCATTATCATCGTCATACGGTGCAGATCGTTTACAAGATGGCTCCAGCCGTCCTTTTCGGCGAAAAAGCCGAGATCATCGTTTGATCTGACACTGTTTCCGTGACCGAGATGGTCGTTACCGCAGACGATATATCCGTGTGAGGTAAGAAAATCCGCAAAGTGTTCATAACGTTCAATATATTCACACATACCGTGCGAAATCTGAATGATGCCTTTATATCCCACGTTCATAGGAAGAACCGGAACATAGATGTAATATGCACAGTTATCAGTGCCGTTCGAGGATTCAAAAGTGCCTGTGAGCTTTTCGTATGCCATAGCGTACCTTCTCCTTTCGCAAGACGCATCAAATATTTCTTTATACTTATTATAACAAACACAGCCATAAAATACAAGTAAAACGGGGAAAAAGGGATTAAGCGGAGAAAGTCGGGACAAAGTCTGACAGTCTGTGACTGCGGATAAGCTGTGTCTGAAAACGACTTTTGAAAAGAATTATTCGGTAAGAAATGCGATGATAACATACTTATCCGGCTTATTTCGCCGATGTGTTTTATGCTTATAACAGCTGTTATTATACGCAGATAAACAAAACAGTGCCGTAACCGAATGTGTCATTCGGTCACGGCACTGCTGTTGCAATACAATTCAGTGAATTCTCATTATCATTTCTATAAACAATATACCTTGCATGGCATATCTGCTTCTTTCTCCGATTTTCTCAATGAAACTTACCGTAGATTTTTCTATAGTAAGATACCCTGCATCATAAAGCGGAGCGATGACATTGCATAATTCGGCGGGAAGGTTGCCTAAATTATCCTCGTTTTCATCGATGACAGAAAAATTGTTGTAGTTGTAATGATTTGATTTCTCACGTTTTATATGTATACTGTCACCGATACGGAGATTTTCCAGCTTAAGCGTTCTGCCTTCATACCTCAGACCCTTTATGTCAGTCTTTATTCCGATCAGATTATTTTCTTTGTTATATACTCCACGATATTTATCGAGATATTCCATATTGCCCGGCTCAAAATAATCTTCGGGCAGATTTTGTGACAGCTTGTATTTTTCTTCAAGTTTCTCAATCTCGGTAATAAGAGAATCCCACATATCACTAATTTCCATAATAACCTCTCAGATTTTTCTGTTTATTCGATTGCATAGATTTCATCGATTATATCATCATAGCAGAAATTACTGTTTTTGATTGCTTCTGTTATTTCGTATTTATCGGTGATTCTGACTCCGTATTTGTTATAAACGCTCTCAATCAATTTTTTCGGTGAGCAAGGTGCATTTTCTGAAAGACAAGATTTTATAAATGACTTCTTGCTGATCTGACCGATTTCATTACTCTTACTGAGTACAATTGACAAGAAAATGCTTTGTGAGTCAAATCTTGAGTCACAGGCAAGAAGAGCGGAACAGAAATATTCTCCGAATCCAGCATTTTCGAAAATATTTGTAAATCCGTATGAACGTATTGAATGGATTGTGAAATATTCACCGTCATTTACTGTCGCATAGACTTTGTCGCAGAATTCGTGTATATCATCAAGTGTTATGCCTTTCTCTTCAAGTTTTCTGAAACTGATGTATGTATCGGCATCGGCCTGTATTATTTTGTACGATTTTTTCAGTTCAGACAGTGTCTGATAATACATCTGCACATTTGTATATCTTCGGGTGAAATCCGAAATTTTAATGACATCGTTTTTGGTCAGCAGGTCAATAAAATATTCACGCAGAGATTCGTATTTCTCGCTGAGAATATACTTGGACAGAACGTGAAATCCCATCTTTTTGAGCGTATACGGGTTTATTTCATCTCTGTCGGCATTGACAAACAGAAGACTGTATTTGTCCTTGACCTCGTCAAAATAGTAAAATGGTTCATTCAGATTATTCTTCATTATCTGCAATCTGTTTTCCGGCATCTTTTTATAATCAACATTATAAACTCCGTTATGGCAGTATTTTGATATCACTGATAATTTGGAAGCCGTTGTATTTTTTTCAAACCCATACTCAAGGTAAATGTAGTCGATCAGTTCTTTCTGCGAAACCGGTGACAGCATTCTGACAAGCAAATCAAGCTCTTTATCAAAATCAAACGTACCGAAATTGATAGATGGTTGCTTTTCAAAGCTGATATTACTGTAATTTTCCTTATTACATATTTTTTTCAGCAGATTGTGAAGCTCATACTGATCCCGTATATCATATTTATTCATGAGTTCGGGAAAATCGTTAAAAAATTTCAGCGTTGATATTTCTGTATTTGAAAATCTGTCGAGAGCAAGTGTATCAAGAAGTTCTTTATAATCTCTGCTATCTATATCATAATATCGCATTTTACTTCCGTACTTCCAAAGGCATTTCCTGCTGTTTGAATATTTATTTCTTCTTGCTCCAAGATTTGTATCAATGTAATACAGCTTTGTTTCTAACGGAACATCGTTCTCTTTAAGCAAAGCATTATATCACAAAATCAGTACGTTAAACCGTACAGAAATCACAGCTTCAGACTGTCCAATGCATTCTTACCTTTTTTGAAATGACTTTCCTTGTACTCAAGCAAATATGCGGTAAACTGAACAGCCTTTTTCTCTGTGGCATATCCAATCAGTTCTTCAATATTGTTCTTTTTTATAATACCAAGCGGTTCGCAAGAAAGCAACAGTTCCATATCATCCGTATCAATGCAGAGTTTAACCGCATTTTTGGCTGAGCGTACAATATAAGAACGGTACATTTCTTTCTTCTCGTCAGTTAAATCTATAGGATAACGCAGTCTGTTCATTGCGACTTTGATTTTGTGATATACTCCCTTGATTTTCGGAAAAAATTCATCAACTGCGTTGAAATTGAACGTTGCGTTTCTTCCCCAGGATGATGCCAGTGTGTAGCAGTATTCGCCTTGAGTGCAGTCGCCGCCCATCCATACTTTGTACTTTATCTCATCAGTTTGTGCGGAGCGCACAGTCACCTCATAATCGAGCCAGTTATCATGAGTTTTATAGTTGACAACAGATCCTAACAATGAGTTGGGAGAGCCGCCATATTTATCTGAATGACTTTTACACGGCTTTGCATCGGGATCAATAGAATCATAAACCGTAATCTCTTTGCATCCACGGAAACTGTCTCTTCCTACTTTTCTTACAGTCTTAGGAATAGTAAAAGAAGAAAAATTACAGCCTTCAAATGCACTGTCGCCGATACTTATGACTGAATCGGGAATGACTATGCTTGTAAGGCTTCCACATTCCAGAAATGCACGTTTGCCGATACTTGTGACCGAATTTGGAATTGTTACACTTGTAAGATTACTGCAACTTTCGAATGCACTGTCGCTTATACTTGTCACCGAATCCGGAATGGTTATGCTTTTAAGATTACTACAATCTTTGAATGCACTGTCGCCTATACTTGTAACCGAATCCGGTATGTTTATGCTTTTAAGATTACTACAATCTTCGAATGCACAGTAACCAATACTTGTGACTGAAGTAGGAATATTTACTCTGGTAAGATTTTCACATTTGTAAAATGCATAGTCACCTATACTTGCAACCGAATCCAGTATGTTTGTAAGATTACTGCAACTTTCAAATGCACGGCAACCAATACTTGTGACTGAATTAGGGATAGTTACGCTGGTAAGATTTTCACATTCGCAAAATGCATAATCACCAATACTTGCAACTAAATCGGTAATAGTTACGTTTTTAAGATTGCTGCATCCTTCAAATGCATGACCGCCGATGCTTGTAACCCAATTAGGAATGGTTACACTTACAAGACTTTTACAATCGGAAAAAGCCTCATAACCAATACTTGTAATAAAGTCCGGTATGGTCACATTATCGGCGCTGCCGTTATATTTGATTAGCTGACCGTTTTTCCAAAAGACAAAATTATCTTGAGTAATGATATAATTTTTTCTGTTTTTGGCAAACCATTTAGTTCCATTAAACGCATCTTTTCCGATGCTTGCAGCCGCCGGGATGGTTACGTTTGTAAGCTTTTCGCAATCACAGAATGCATAATTACCGATATAGATTATATAATGACTTTACTTGATTGGAATGAAAGCGATGAAAATCAGTGTTATGGATTAGAACTCGCAAAAAAAGTAAATTGTTTCAATGTGTTTTTGCAACCATGCAATAAAAATATTAATAAAAATGTGTGGAATAATTGCGCCAAGATATTGTCAGATAAATCCGATGAAGAATTATCCTCTTATTTGCCGGAATTATTTAGATGGCTTAAAGATTTGAATTGGCCGGGAGCAATTTGCATTTATGATAGATTAATTATATCGGAAGATGAATTGTTCGAATATGAGCTAAAAGTATCGATCACCACAGCAAAAGCACAAAACGATAAATTGTGGTTACAGGCACTTAAAAATTTAAAAAAAGAGCGAAAAGCTAGAGATAAAAAATAATTGTTAACAAAAATTAAAATGAAAAATTTAGATAAGAGGTGAGCGTTTTACATATTTTAACTATGATTGTACTAATTAAATTTGATTTTGAACAATACAAAATTTACATTCCTGATGGCTATATTCTGAATCTTGAAAATATTAGATTGGATTTTTTTGAATGGATTTATTATCAACCTGAATGTATAATATATGATAAGTCAAATGCAATTTTAACATATGGGGTAGATGATTTTTTGAAATTTTTAAATGAAACAATATTTACCGGTTGTAAAGAAAAAGCATATATAGAAAGCCGTAACGGAAAAAAATACAACAAAGTAAATTATTGTATCGATTTAAGATAATTAAATATTACCGAGAGCACAGGAGCAAAGGTAGTAACCTACACCTACAATGCCGAGTAAGCACATATTACGATTGACAACACGGAGCTTGCGTCAAATTCGTTTCATAAAAGAAATATTCAAATATGGAGGAGATAACCTGTGAGTAATCACTGTACAATTTATGCAGAGATGCACCTGATTTTTGATAATGATTTTGATGTGCACTCGATCACAAAGCAATTAGGAATTGCTCCGACAGAATGTAAATTGCGTGATGAAACACGAATGTCACCTTTGACAAATAAACCTATTGAGGGCTTTTGGACGCTGAAAACAGAAGAAAAAGAAGAAAGGGACTTGGGCGTTGTACTGAATGAGTTAATTGAAAATATATCCGCTAAACTACCGGATATCAAAAAAATCTGTGATGAAAACGGAGGGACAGTTGTTTTCGATATCATCCCATTTTTTTATGGCGATAGTAAACCTGCATTGTATTTTGAAAGAGATTTTCTTGATATTGTAAATTATTTAAATGCTACCATTCAAATAGATTTATATACGAGGTGAATCCGGAGTAGTATGATGAGTGATACAGCGTCTTATGGCAGGCGTTATTACTGAATTTAAAAAGGAGAAAAATAAATGATAATCAAAATAATTGTTCTAATGTCGCTATGTGCTGTTATTGCATTCCGGAAGCACTTTAAAAAACGTGCTTTATTTGTAATTGTTTTGATTGTGGCTATTTGCGCAAACATTTTTATTCCGGCTTTTGAATTTTTTGTTCGTTCAGAGCCTCAGAATGACAGAATATTGGATTATATCAGTCAAATCAATTGGCATGACAGCGACTTGTTAAAATCAAAAGGTTTTGACTGTGACGGCGAAACAGGTACATACGCAGATGATGATAAATTCAGCATTCACGTTGCTGATGCGACTTCTTATGATAAAGCAGAAATTGTTTCGGAATATAAAAATATTCATTATGAGTATTTTTCGTACTTGTCAGAAACTCTCCTGATTCCGCAGCTGCGTAAGAGCTATTCGGTGATAGTAAATGATAAGGTTGTTGAGATCAATTACAAAGACTGCCTTAGCAAGCCGGGCATAATTGATAAGCTGGAAGGAATATTCGGTGCAGCTGCATAACCACATCGCCAATAATACTGCACTTTTTAAAATCATAAAATTTCAATTAAATCACGACG
>ULUI01020819.1_pt1 | contig 12821 bp, 9 predicted proteins | sample 1958371 | NCBI WGS metagenome assembly ULUI01 (sample SAMEA4835756, study PRJEB28245) | human gut metagenome | biome: gut microbiome; material: fecal sample | place: Denmark | collected 2008
GGCAATCGTCTCCTGCGAGGATTTCTTCCGCCGGATGGGACTGAAAACGCGCCTCGGTGAATGTGGCATTGCAGAAAAGGATTTGGATGCCCTTGCCGCTCCTGTGGACAAACAGGGGTGGAAATTGGGTGAACATCACAATATAGATAGCCGTGTGGCGCGTGAGATAATAGCGTTACGCTTGTAATAAAACATGGAACAAGGAACTTCTCTTTCAAAACATATATGTTTCGTTTTCAAAACACCTATGTTTTAAAATCAAAACACTTATGTTTTAAAAGAGGGGTACTACATATCGAATAAAATGCTGAAAGGTAAACATATCATATTGGGGATAACAGGGAGCATCGCTGCCTATAAAGCCGCCTATATTATCCGTGCCCTCGTGAAGAAAGGGGCGGAGGTGCAAGTTGTCATTACCCCTGCGGGAAAGGAATTCATTACGCCGCTTACATTATCCACGTTGAGCAGCCATCCGGTGATCAGCGAGTTTTTCTCGAATCGCGACGGCACGTGGAACAGCCATGTCGATCTTGGTCTCTGGGCTGATGCCATGCTGGTAGCACCGGCTACTGCTTCGACGATCGGAAAGATGGCGAATGGCATTGCTGACAATATGTTGGTCACGACATACTTGTCATGCAAAGCTCCGGTTTTTGTCGCTCCGGCGATGGATTTGGATATGTTCGCACATCCTTCCACAAGGCAGAACTTAGACCGGCTCCGTTTGTTCGGCAACCGTATTATCGAACCTGCCGAAGGGGAACTTGCCAGTCATCTGGTGGGTAAGGGGCGTATGGAAGAACCTGATAAGATCGTGGCGGTCCTGGAAAATTTCTTCGCTTCCCAAACCCGACTTGAAAAAAAAAAGATTGTAATAACAGCCGGTCCGACATATGAAAAGATAGATCCTGTGCGTTTTATAGGTAACTATTCTTCTGGAAAGATGGGGTTTGCATTGGCGGAAGCGTGTGCGGAGCAGGGAGCGGAAGTGACATTGATCGCAGGACCGGTGTCTTTGACGGTAGTTCATCCGAATATCAAACGGATCGATGTCGAGTCGGCCGAAGAGATGTATCAGGCGGCCATAACTGCTTTTCCGGAGGCGGATGCCGGTATCCTTTGTGCCGCTGTGGCGGATTATCGCCCGGATGAGCAGGCAAGCGAAAAGATCAAGAGGGAAACGAAAGGAGAAATGTCGCTCCGTCTGGTTCCGAATAAGGACATCGCAGCCTCGTTAGGGGCGATCAAGCGTGAAAACCAGATCTTGGCAGGTTTCGCATTGGAAACAAATGATGAAATGGCCCATGCGGAAGGAAAGATGAAGCGGAAAAACCTCGATTTTATTGTGTTGAATTCTTTAAAGGATGCAGGTGCCGGTTTCCGTTGCGACACGAATAAGATCACGATCATCGACAAGGAAGGCGAGACGATTGCTTATCCGTTGAAGAGCAAACAGGAGGTGGCCGTTGATATTGTAAATAAATTGGCAACATTATTAAAATGAGAATGATTAAGAAATTGTTATGCATATGCTTGTTGGGAGCTGCTCCCTTTATAGGTAAGGCGCAGGAGTTGAATGCCCGCATCACTATAAACAGTGATAAGGTACAGAGTACGAATAAACAGGTATTCAAAACCTTGCAGGATGCATTGAATGATTTCGTCAATAACAAAAAGTGGACGGATGCTACTTTTGCCATGAACGAACGTATCGACTGTTCCATGACTCTCATCATCAACGAAATGGTATCGGACAATAGTTTTAAAGGAGAGATACAGGTGCAGGCCCGCCGTCCGGTATATAATTCCAGCTATACGACTACGTTGCTGAATTATCGTGATACGGAACTCTCTTTCGACTATACCGAATTCGAACCGTTGGAATATACGGAAAATACATTGAACAGCAATCTGATTGCAACGGTTGTTTTTTATATCTATACGATCCTCGGACTGGATTTCGACAGTTTTTCTCCGAAAGGTGGCACTGCTTTCTTCGAACAGGCCATGCAGATTGTGAGCCTGGCACAGGCGCAACCTACATGGACAGGATGGAAAGCTTTTGAAAACGACCGTAACCGCCATGCTTTGGCAACGGCTCTGACGGACAATACTTCGGAATTGTTCCGGGACATGTGGTATAATTATCATCGTAAGGGGCTCGATGAAATGGCTGCAAATCCGGATCGTGGACGTACGACTATAATCGGTCTGCTTCCGGTTCTGGAACAGGTGAAAAGTGCCCGGCCGACATCTCCGTTGCTTCAGATGTTCGCTGATTCCAAACTGGATGAAGTCGTTTTGATCTATTCGAAAGCAACTACGCAGGAAAAGCAGGAAGGTTATAAAATGTTGTCCAATCTGTATCCTGCTCTCACGACGCGTATGGAATCGCTTAAAAAGTAATCTGGAATAGCTATGCTGAAGTCTTTATTTATACGGAACTTTGTTCTGATAGACAGCTTGGACATTAAGTTTGATAAAGGTTTTTCTGTGATAACCGGCGAGACGGGTGCAGGAAAGTCTATTATATTGGGGGCCCTATCCCTGGTCTTGGGACAGCGTGCGGATGGAAAGAGCATTAAGAACGGTTCTGAAAAGTGTGTGATAGAAGCAGTCTTTGATGTCTCCCGATATAAATTGGAAGAATTTTTTCTTACGAATGACTTGGAGTATGATGCGGAGATTTGCATTCTTCGCCGGGAATTGTTTGCATCAGGTAAATCCCGTGCTTTTGTAAACGATTCGCCTGTCCCGCTTTCTGTAGTGAAGGAACTGGGAAGCCGGCTGATCGATATCCATTCGCAGCACCAGAATCTTTTGTTGGGAGATAACCGGTTTCAGCTGAAAGTAATCGATGTAATGGCCGAAAATGATATCCTGTTGATTCTTTACCGAAAGGAATACAGCCGATACCAGTCTCTGAAAAAGGAACTGAAAGAGTTGACCGAAAAGGCTCTCCAGACCAAGCAGGAGGAAGACTATGTACGTTTTCAGTTGGAGCAGTTGGCCGATGCCGGTTTGGTTGCCGGTGAACAGGAAGAACTGGAACAGGAGCTGGAAACCCTTTCCCATGCCGAAGAGATAAAAGGTTCTCTTTATAAGATAACCCGATTGCTGGACGGGGAGGAACAAGGAGCTGTCCAACTGATAAAAGAGGCCCTTTCCACCGCAGACAGTCTGGAACGTTATTATCCGAAAGCGAAAGAAATAGCCGAGCGTCTGCGTTCTGCCTATATCGATATGAACGACCTGGCTTCCGAAACGGAAGTCCTGAAGGAGGACATAGAATTTAATCCTGAGCGCTTGGATTGGGTGAACGAACGTCTTAATACGTTATACACCTTGGAACAGAAACACCGGGTTTCCAAAGTCGAAGAGCTGATGGAGTTGCTGGATAAATATAATAAGCAGCTGAAGGAGATCGATTCTTTTGATGAACAGATCGAATCGTTGAAAAAGCAGTTGGAAGTCTCTCACCAGGAACTGCTTCAACAGGCAGCCGTATTGAGCGAGCAGCGTAAGATCGCCTCGAAAGCCATCGCTTCCCAATTGGTAGAAATGGTTGTCCCGTTAGGCATGCCGAATACGCGATTTGCGATCGATTTCGTACCTAAACAGGAACCGGAAAGCGATGGAATGGATGAAATCCGGTTTATGTTTTCCGCCAATAAGAGTGCGGAACTGCAACCGGTGGCCCAGACGGCATCCGGAGGCGAAATCTCCCGCCTGATGTTATGTATCAAGGCGATGATTGCCGGATTTACGGCGTTGCCTGCCATTATCTTTGATGAAGTGGATACGGGGGTTTCCGGGGATATAGCCGATAAAATGGGGGATATCATGCAGGAACTAGGTACGAAGATGCAGGTTTTTGCCATTACCCATCTCCCCCAGATCGCAGCAAAAGGGAAAGACCATTATTTTGTTTATAAGGAGGATACGGATGAAAGGACCGTAACCCGTATCAGGAAAATGAATAAAGAAGAGCGTGTAAAAGAGATTGCGCGTATGCTGAGCGGTGCTTCGTTGACCAGTGCTTCTATTGCAAATGCGAAAGAGCTGTTGAAATCAAAGATTTAAACCTTTTCATCGCGATCCGGTCATAATAGCAACATAGTGTAAATGCTAATTTAAAATTGAGAGACATGAAGAAATTGAGTATTCTATTAATAGCGATCCTTTTTTGCAGCTTGCAGGGATATGCACAATTTTGGATCAGTTTCGGATGGAATGAACCCCATTGCCAGAACTGCCTCTGGATGGAACAGGCAATCCGCATGACGAACCGTCAAGCTGCCGAGTATCATAAGATCATTCATCGGTACGGAGAGAAGATCGAGCGTGAAGCACGCAAGCATTATCGCTATTGGGATCAGTCTGCCCGGAAGATATATAAGTTGCGTATGGAACGGGACCGGAAATTACAGCGTATCCTTTCGCCTTCGCAGTTTCGTTTGTATGTGCGTTTCGTCCGTGAGGCACCGACACGCATCCATGACTGGAGAGGTTGGTACAATAATCCGCATTATCCGCACTACCGTCCGTCCAATGCGTGCCATCGTTATGAAGATCATTATTGGCATTGCCAATGGGAATATACAAACAATAGATGGTTTGACCGTTTCGACGACGGCAAATGGTATCCCGGTAAATATGATCGTCCTCAACCACATCATAACAATGGCCGTCCACATCATGACAATGGGCAGTGGAAGCCCGGTAAATACGATCGTCCGAGCCATCAGGGAGGCCGTCCCGGTTCCGATCATCACAAGAATAAGCACGATAAGGACAAATATGAGAAGAAACGTCCGGATCGGGATAAAGACAGGCATTACGATAAGGACAAACGCTCCGACAAGGATCGCACGAATAGCCGCCAACGTACGAGTGACAGGCGGAGCATAGAGAAAAGTATCTGATAATGGAATTTAGAGTAAACCGGCGCACCCTGCTTTTGATAGCCGGATGCGTTTGGATCATAGCTGGCATCAATATCTTAAGGATCGGCATCATCACGTGGTTGAACGATGCCCATTACTGGCTGTTTAAAGTCGGAGAGGCAATTGTTGTTTTCCTGCTTTTCTTCCAGTTTGTCTTCCGCCGTTTGTTTGTTAAACATTCCGAGCGGATTTCCCAGAAAGGGGAAAAGAACTGTCCTTTTTCATTTTTTGATGTGAAAGGCTGGATCGTGATGATCTTTATGATTACTTTCGGTGTTACGATCCGTCATTTCCAATTGCTTCCCAACTCCTTTATTTCGGTATTTTATACCGGACTTTCATCTGCTTTGATTATTACTGGTATTTTATTCTTGATCCGGGCTTATTCATCGTCACGGCATAAGCTGAAAAGCAATAGCTAATATATACGAGAGTATATAATAAAAGCGTAAATCTTTTGTATCTTTGTCCGCATAAAGCCGGGAAAAATCGAAATAGTCCGGTGATGAAAATGGAAAAGATATAGAATAATGAAAGAAAACGAAATGGTGTTCGGCATCCGTGCCGTGATCGAGGCAATCCAGGCCGATAAGGAGATTGATAAAATATTGGTGAAACGTGAACTGCAGGGAGACTTGTCTCGTGAATTGTTTGAAGTTCTGAAAGGACGTGACATACCTGTACAACGTGTGCCTGCCGAACGTCTCGACCGTTTGACACGTAAGAATCATCAGGGGGTAATAGCCTTTATCCCGGCTATCACGTACGAGCGGCTGGAGAATATTATTCCGTTTGTGTATGAACAGGGAAAGAATCCGTTTATCGTGTTGTTGGATGGGGTTACGGATGTCCGTAACTTCGGTGCGATTGCCCGTACCTGCGAATGTGCCGGTGTGGATGCGATCGTGATTCCTTCAAAGGGCAGCGTAACGGTGAATGCCGATGCGATTAAGACCTCGGCCGGTGCGCTCCATGTATTGCCTGTCTGCAAGGAAAAAAGCATTACGGAGGCCATCCGTTTCTTACAGGCGTCAGGAGTAAAAGTCTATGCAGCCAGTGAAAAAGCCTATGAGAATTATACGGCTATCAAATATGACGGACCTGTGGCGATCGTGATGGGAGCCGAAGATACGGGAGTTTCGATGGATAATCTTCGTATCTGCGACTGCATGGTGAAGATCCCGCAGTTCGGTACGATCGGTTCGCTGAACGTATCGGTCGCCTCTTCCATCCTGATCTATGAAGTGGTTCGCCAGCGGATGAATGAACAAGCACAATAACGTTATTAAAATAAAGAAACAATGAAGAAAGTTATCGCAACAAAAAATGCACCTGCCGCTATCGGTCCGTATAGTCAGGCTGTGCAAGTAGGAAATATGCTGTTTGCTTCCGGCCAGTTGGGGCTTGACCCCGCAACAGGCAATTTCGTGGAAGGGGGAGTGAAAGAACAGACCGTACAGGCATTCAAGAATGTACATGCAATTCTGGAAGAAGCCGGTCTTAGCATCAACGATGTCGTAAAGACAACCGTATTCCTGGCCGATATGAGTGATTTCGCAGCTATGAACGAAGTGTATGCATCTCAGTTCGAAGGAACTTTTCCGGCCCGTTCTGCCGTTGCAGTCAAGACATTGCCGAAGAACGGTCTGGTGGAGATTGAAGTGATTGCCGTAAAGGAATAAGTTGTATTTAGGGAAAAGAGCCAAGACGCGGATAGGATGGAATGTTTATCCGTTCTTTCCGTGTCATCTGCATACCCGGCTCTTTATGCTTATTATTGCTTGCTTGGCGACTTACCTCCCAAACAACTTGCCTATTAAATCCTTTTTCCCGATTCGTTGCAATGCTTGTGTTATCTGGCGGCGGAATTCCGGCTTGTACCAGAAAAAGAATTGACGTTGTGCCAGTTTTTGTTCTTTCGTGCGGGCCGTATATACCTTTTCCAATGTATAGGGATGATAGCCAGTATAGTACATCTCCGTTGCCAGGGTCATAGGGGTGGGGGTGAAATCCTGTACCTGTTCGAGCTGGAAATGCAGCTTCTTGGTCTGGATAGCCAAGTTTGCCATGTCCGTCTCGGTGCAACCGGGATGGCTGGATATGAAATAAGGGATTAATTGCTGGTTCAATCCGTGTTGTTTGTTTACACGGTCGAATATCTTTTTGAATTGTCCGAAAAGTTCGAATGAAGGTTTGCGCATCATCTTCAGGACATTGTCTTCCGTATGTTCGGGTGCGACTTTGAGGCGGCCGGATACATGGCGGGCTATCAGTTCCTCCATATAGGTATGGGCAGCCTTGTTCAGGTTGTCATCTGTATATCGGTGTAAGAGCAGGTCGTAGCGGATACCGCTACCGACAAATGAACGTTTGATTTCCGGTATATTGTCCACTTCTTTGTATATATCTAACAGCGGTGTGTGATCTGCATTCAGGTTTTTGCAGATGACAGGGGAGATGCAAGACGGTTTTTTGCATTGGGCGCAGATATCCGGATTCTTCCCTTTCATCCGGTACATATTGGCAGAAGGACCGCCGAGGTCGCTCAGATATCCTTTGAAGTCTGGCATCCGGGTGATCTCCTTCACTTCTTTCAATATGGACTCTTTACTTCGTGAGGCGATGAACTTTCCCTGATGCGCCGAGATGGTGCAGAAAGCACAGCCTCCGAAACACCCCCGGTGGATGTTTACCGAGAACTTGATCATCTCGAAAGCCGGTATCGTCTTCCCTTTGTATTTGGGATGAGGCAGGCGGGTGTAGGGCAGGTCGAACGACGCATCTATTTCTTCTTCCGTCATAGGTGGGAAAGGGGGATTGACGACTATCGTCTGTTTGCCTACCTTTTGCAGGATGCGGGAAGCCTGCTGTTTGTTGGATTCTTCCTCTATGTGTTTGAAGTTCTTGGCCTGTTTCAGTTTGTCGTGTAGGCATTCTTCATGGGAAAAGAGGTTGATATCTTCTGGTAGCGGTTCTACCGTATCCGCCAAATAAGCCGTTTGCCGTATATCTTTAATCTCATGGAAAGGAATGCCTGCTTGTAATCGGCTGACCAGTTCTTTCAGGGGAAGTTCCCCCATGCCGTATATTAACAAATCTGCCGGGCTATCTTTCAGGATTCCGGGGAGCAGTTTGTCCTGCCAGTAATCATAATGGGTGACCCGGCGCAGGGATGCCTCTATACCTCCCAGTACGACAGGGATATCCGGATAGATTTCCTTTAATATCTTTGTGTAAACGATACTTGGATAATCGGGGCGCATGCCGGCACGACGGTCCGGAGTATAAGCGTCGTCGCTGCGTAGGCGTTTGTTGGCCGTATAGTGATTGATCATCGAATCCATCGCTCCGGCAGAAACTCCGAAGAACAGGCGAGGGGCTCCTAACTTCTTGAAATCCCGGTAGTCTCCACGCCAGTCCGGTTGCGGAACGATTGCTACACGCAGTCCCATCGCTTCGAGTGTCCGCCCGATGACGGCGGCTCCGAATGAAGGATGGTCCACATATGCGTCACCGCTGAAAAGTATCACATCTATATAGTCCCATTCGCGGGCTTCAACTTCTTTCTTTGTTGTAGGCAACCATGCCTCCGGTCTGAATGTTCTCATGACTGCAAAGATACAAATTATATTCTGTCTGTCATGACGGGCTAAAGTTATAACTTTTGCTTATGGGTGATAGGAATTAATGATGTACAAGGGGTATGGAAATCTTTTACCTTTGCAAATAAAAGGAAAAATAAAGTTTGCAAGCGAACTTTATAGTAGCCGGAAATGTTTTAATAGAAAACATATCATTAAAAAAACAATACAATATGAAAACATTGACAGACGAAAAGCTCACGATCGTAGGGGCAGCAGGTATGATTGGTTCGAATATGGCTCAGACAGCCATCATGATGGGACTTACTTCTAATATTTGTTTGTATGACCCGTACGCTCCTGGTTTGGAAGGGGTGGCTGAAGAGTTGTTCCATTGCGGTTTCGAGGGCGTTAACATTACATTTACTTCCGATATAAAAAAAGCGCTGACAGGTGCCAAATATATTGTGAACTCAGGAGGGGCTGCCCGTAAGGCTGGCATGACCCGTGAAGACTTGTTGAAAGGAAATGCCGCTATCGCTGAAGAATTCGGTAAGAATGTAAAGGCTTATTGTCCGGATGTCAAGCATATCGTGGTTATTTTCAATCCGGCCGATATCACTGGTCTGATCACACTGTTGTATTCAGGTTTGAAACCTTCGCAGGTGACGACTTTGGCAGCCTTGGATTCCACCCGTCTACGTAGCGAATTGGCTAAACATTTCGGTGTATCTATGGATGTTGTGGAGAACTGCCGCACGTACGGCGGTCATGGCGAACAAATGGCTGTTTACGCTTCTACTGCGAAGGTGAATGGAAAGCCGTTGGCTGGCATGATCGGTACGGATGCCTTGACTAAGGAACAATGGGCGGAAATTCAGACGAAGGTGACGAAGGGAGGGGCCAACATCATTGCTTTGCGCGGCCGCTCTTCATTCCAAAGTCCGTCTTATGTCTCTATCGAGATGATTGCTGCTGCTATGGGAGGTAAACCGTTCCGTTGGCCGGCAGGTGCTTATGTATCCAACGGAAAGTTCGACCACATCATGATGGCTTGGGAAACTTCCATTACAAAAGACGGTGTAGTGTTGAAAGAGGTGAAAGGCACTCCTGAAGAAGAAGCTGCTTTGGAAAAGAGCTACAAGCATCTTTGCGCATTACGTGACGAAGTGATTGAAATGGGAGTTTTGCCTCCGATCTCCGAATGGCATGCATTGAATCCAAATATTAAATGAAAAGTCAAAAAGGCAAGTAGAATGATTTTGGTTATCAGAAAATAGGTTGTAGATATTTATATAAGGAGTATGTCAGAAGGGGCTTTTCGTCCCTTCCCCTGACATACTCTTTTTTATAGTTAGGAAGCTGTTTGGCTATTTGATAATTTCTGTATCAGTTCAGCCACGTTCCTTCCGTCCATAAGTCCATGATGTGCACAGACTGAAATGGGCAACAAGTATTTGCTATCCTCCTGCATCAATTTCCCTGTAGAAATACGCGGAACGGAATCTCCGTTCTTAAAAGATGTGGCATGCTTCATTTCGGAAAAAGCGAACCAAGGTAATGCCGAATAGCGAATAACATCTTGTCTACCTGTATTTTTGGAAAAAGACAATCCTGTTCCGTTCTTAACCCTTTCTATTTCCTGTGTTGCTTTTTGGATAAACAGATCGATATCCGGATCGTATTCAAAAAAGCCGAAACCGAAAGTCCCGTCTTCACGCCCAATAGTCGGAGAGATATGGATCGTATCATAACGGACTACCGAGTCTTTTTCTATTCGTAATTTGAATGCATCGGTTTCGTTTACACACTTCAGTAAGAAATGAAGGGAATAAAGGAAAAAAGAAACATTCTGTTCTTTACTTTGTCTGTAGACATCAGTAAAATCCACAAGAGTTGTAACCCCGAAAAAGGGGTCGTCGAATGCAGAAAAGAAAACGAAATGCTCTTTTCTGTTCCAATTGTCTAAATCGATAACTTGCTTCATCTCATCCTTTTTTATAAATGCCTTTCCGGATAAAGCGCATCCCACCATTGCGGTTCGTCTTTCAGGTATTTGGCGAACCAGGCAAAGATGGTGTTCTGCCATTCGAGACGTTTCTTATAATCCGCAACGCCGTGATCCTCTCCGTCTACCTGTACGAACTCGACTGTTTTTCCAAGTAGTTTCAAAGCCAGGAACATCTGGATGCTTTCCCCGACGGGCACGTTCGTGTCTGCATTTCCGTGAAGCAAGAGGAGAGGTGTTTTTATCTTGTCGGCATTGAACAACGGACTATGTTTGGTATAGAACTCCGGATTATTCCACGGATAAGTGCCTGTATTGGCAACCGAGCAATATCCATATCCCCAGTAACCTTCACCCCAATAGCTACTCAAGGCACTGATGCCCGCATGACTGACAGCGGCTGCAAACAGGTCGGTCTTTGTTTGCAGGTATTGTGTCATGAAACCGCCATAGCTGGCACCGGCACAACCGATTTTCTTAGGGTTGACGAACGAATGTTCTTTGCAGAACTGTTCTGTTCCCTGGATGATTTCATCGGCGGTCTTGTCTCCCCAGGCGTTTACGTGACGGGCGGCGAACTCTTGTCCGAAGCCGGTCGTACCGCTTGGGTTCAGAGTGTAGACCACATAGCCGAGGGCTGCATACATGTGCATGGAGTAGCTGAATTCCAACGCACGGTTAGTGGGAGAGGTTCCGCCATAATAATAGACGATCATCGGATATTTCCGGGATGCGTCGAAGTTGGGCGGGAGATAATAGCGTCCTTGAATGATGGTCCCGTCGGTAGAGGTGAAATTCCAGTCGTGCACTTCTCCGAACTTGATGTCTTTCAGTTTGTCGGCCGACAAGTCGTAGATCAGTTGTGTCCTCTTACTCTTGGTGTTGTAGCTGTACAGGCGGTTGGCATTGGATACGCTTTGTCCGTAGTAATACATGACCGGAGCGGCCTCTGCCAGCGAATAATTGTAAATGACGTCTTCCGGCAGGTCGAGGCGGCGGATTTTCCCATTGGCTGGATTGCAGGTATAGATACGTTGATAATCCTGGTCTTCCGTCAACATATAGATCTGTCCGTCAAATTTACTCCATTGTGCACTAGTGACGTTCGGATTGAAGTCTTTGGTAAGTGCTTTCGCTTTCCGCGTTGCCGGATCGTACAGGAAAAGCTGTCCGTCGTAAGTGTTGGATATCTGTCCCTCTTTGATGTTCAGGCCGATATTGTCGAAGGCATTGCCAGAACCGAATACCATCAACTGCTTGCCATCCGGTGAGAAGATAGCCCCATTGATGTACTTGGCCCTTTCCCATAAGGTGTCGACCGCCATGCTCTGCAAATCCAACTTATACATGGAATTGCTGGAGTGAGGCAGTGAAGTGTAATCCTGCTCATTGGTACTGAACAGCAGGTAACGGCTGTCGGCACTGACATCATTGATAAAGGTATTGTTATGCCCGTATGTCAACTGCTCGTATAAACCGGTTTGAAGATCGTAGCGCCAGATCAAGTAACGGTTGCGGAACCCCGGCAGACGATCGTTCGGTTCCAGAATACGGAGCATATCCGGTCCGTCTTTAGGTCCCTCTTCCTGGATGGTATAGAGCAATGTCTTTTCATCCGGAGTAAAGCTGAAGCTGCCTTCCGGCAGATTTTCCGCCAAGATTTCCTCCTGCATGGTAGCCGGGTCAACGGTTACCAACTCTTTCCCGTTCATTCCGGTACGGGTGAAATACATCTTGCTGCTCGTCGGCATCCAGTCGGCAGTTAAGATAAACCCTTTGTCTTGCAATAAAATCCGTCCGGTTGCAGCATCCCGCAATTGGGCGTATTGTTCGCTTTTCCCACCTTCCATACGGGTGTAATATTTTACCAATACATATTTTCCATCAGGTGAAACGTTCGTTCCCCGGAATTGCGTTCCTTCCAGGATATCGCGTGGCGTGTACCGCTTTTCAGGATTGAGGGAGGCTATGACCTCTGCTTCCTCTTCGCTCTTAAATTTGGCTGTCAGCGTGGACGGGCAGGTATCGGTGCCGGCTGTCAGATATTTGATTACCACTTCATAACGGTGCGGTTCCAAAGCCAACTCGGAAGTGGCGCCGACCGGTTTATTGTTGACGAACACTTCGAATGTACCCGCCCCGGAAACCTCCAGCGAACCTTTCGTGTAGCGGTCGCTGTTTAGGTAGAACGAATAGAGATGCAAGGCATATCCTTTTTCGGGCGTCGGGACGGTAATCAGTCCGGCGGTATCCGCGTCGATAACGGCAGCATTGCCGAGGGCG
>ULUI01088564.1_pt1 | contig 12737 bp, 7 predicted proteins | sample 1958371 | NCBI WGS metagenome assembly ULUI01 (sample SAMEA4835756, study PRJEB28245) | human gut metagenome | biome: gut microbiome; material: fecal sample | place: Denmark | collected 2008
CACTAATTAAAAGAACCGTGTGATTTTGTGTCACACGGTTCTTTTTTCATATCAATTATATAACTTTCCTTTTTAATATCTCCTGCATAACAAAAGCCTTGCGCATCTCATTCTTATCAAACTTAATGTCATCAAGAATAGCTTTACCTCCCGTCTGACTCTGTGGAACAATCTCATCATTATATTCATGTCCGCAGTCATACTGTGTAAATGTGTGTCCGCCTGTCATATCAGAATAAGTTCCTGTGCTTCCTGCCTGCATAACTGGTGAATGAAATTCTGCTTTATCAAGTGTCTTCATTGCAGGTGCAGCATTATCTGCTGCTGGCGGTGGAGTAACATATTGCGGAACCGGTGCCTCTGCTCTATGCGAAGTAACATTCTTTCCATTAAAGTTATTTCTTGAACGAATCTCCTGCTTAAGCTTTTCAGTTTCTGCACTTGTCATCTTCTGAGTACCTGAATATGTCTGTACAGATGGATCAATGTACTGCTTTTCACCATAAGAATTCACCATGTATGGTGCAGACTGTGCATCGCTGTCATTCTTCTTATTCAGATTAGCACCATGGCTTAATGAGCCATTCTCGGAACTGTTATTCTGCATCTGATGCATATTACGACCATATTCTGGCACATTCTGGTTATGTTCCTGCATATTACGCTGGTGTTCCTGCATGCGCTCCTGCTGCATCTTCTTGGCTTTATTCATATTCATTATAACTATAATAATGAATATTGCCCATATAATTATTATTTCCATACAAATCCGCTTTCCTTTTAATTCACAAGTTCATTAAATAGTTGCCGGCTTCTCTGTTTCTCCTGCTATCGACTGTCTCATTTTGGTATCAGCCTTTAAATTCTGAAGGTCATAATAATCCTTAAAGCCCATTCTGCCTGTTCTTAAAGCTTCAGCCAAAGCCTTAGGTACTTCTGCCTCAGCAGCTACAACGCTTGCTTTCATCTCCTGTTCAAGAGCAACAGCGGCTGCTCTTCTTTCCTCTGCCTTAGCCTGTGCAATATTCTTATCAGCCTCAGCCTGAAGACTCTGAAGATGAGCGCCTATATTTCTTCCGATATCAACATCCGCAATATCAATAGAAAGAATCTGGAATGCTGTTCCAATATCAAGACCCTTCTGCAATATAGCCTTAGAGATAGAATCCGGATTCTCAAGCACGCTCTTGTGCGAATCTGCTGAACCAACTGTTGTTACAATACCCTCGCCGACTCTGGCAATTACAGTAGCCTCGCCTGCACCACCAACCAACTGGTTAATATTAGTTCTAACAGTAACTCTTGCCTTAACTAACAGTTCAATACCATCCTTGGCAACTGCTGAAATATTAGGTGTCTCAATAACCTTAGGATTAACGCTCATTCTGACAGCCTCTAAAACATCACGGCCTGCAAGGTCGATAGCTGCAGCCATCTCAAATGGTATGTTCATACCAGCTCTGCTTGATGCAATAAGTGCATTAACAACAGCGTCTACATGACCACCTGCCATATAATGTGACTCGAGCTGATTAGTGTTAAGCTGTAATCCGGCTTTTCTTGCCTGAATAAGTGGAAGCACAATTCTTGCTGGCGGAACCTTTCTCAGTCTCATACCGATAAGAGTTCCTATACCGACATGGCTTCCTGATGCTAATGCTGTAATCCATAATCTCATTGGTACAAATGCGAATAACAATATAAGCAGTACCACGATTATGATTGGAATAATTGGAATGTAAGGCATAATTAATCCCCCTTTATATATTTTGATTTTCAAAAATATTATTACATATAATGAGAAAAAATGCCACATTTATATAGAATCATTTTAAAAAATCTGCTATAGTAATTAGTAATCGATAATTTTTTGTCAATCATTACAAAGGAGGTTTCATTATGTTATCTAATGATGCTACTATTCAGAATATCAAGCATGAAATCCTGTATGAGGTTGCCAAGCTCGCATATGCAGGAAGGTTTGAAGAAGAAAAGGACGAACTGGCATATAAGATGTTTCCCGGTCCTAAAGCAAGATTCCGCTGTTGTGTATATAAAGAAAGAGAAATCGCAAGACAGCGAATCCGCCTTGCAGAAGGCAAATGTCCAACAGAAAGTGACCATCCGGGTGCCAATAACATAATCCAGGTAATTGAAGCCGCATGTGCCGACTGTCCACTTTCTCACTATATCGTAACTGATAATTGCAGAAAATGCATGATGAAAGCCTGCCAGCAGGCATGTAAGTTCGGTGCTGTAAGCATGACAAGAGACAGAGCCTACATAGACCCTGACAAATGCAAGGAATGCGGCATGTGTGCCAAAGCCTGTCCATACAATGCAATCGCAGACCTCATAAGGCCATGTAAGAAAATCTGTCCAGCCAATGCTATTACAATGGATGAGAATGGCATCTGTGAAATAGATGAAAACAAATGTATCCAGTGCGGACAGTGTATCCACGCCTGTCCATTCGGTGCTATCGGTTCTAAAACTGATATAGTTGATGTAATAAAGGCAATCGTAGACGGAAAGAAAGTCGTTGCCATGGTAGCACCTGCTGTTGAAGGACAGTTTGGAGACACAATAACAATGAGCAGCATCCGCACAGCATGCAAGAAGCTGGGCTTTAATGATATGTATGAGGTAGGTCTTGGCGGAGACCTTACTGCACAGGCCGAGGCAGAAGAATGGCTTGAAGCAGCTAAAGAAGGAAAGAAGCTTACAACCTCATGCTGTCCTGCATTTGTTAATCTTATTAAGAAACAGTATCCTGAGCTTGCAGAACATATATCAACAACTATATCCCCTATGTTTGCACTTTCAAGACTTCTTAAGTCAGAAGATCCTGATACAATAACCGTATTTATCGGACCATGTATAGCCAAGAAGAATGAAAAGCAGGAATATAAGGGTCAGGGAAATGCTGATTTCGTACTTACAATCGGTGAATTCAGAGCAATGATGCGAGCTAAAGAAGTAGTTCTTGAGCCTGAGGAAAACAGCGACCAGCAGGCAAGCATATATGGTAAAAGATTCGGTAACGGAGGCGGTGTTTCCGCTGCTGTTGCACAGTGTATGCGTGAAGCAGGTGCTGACCCTGATAAATTCAATATAGAAAAATGCTCAGGTGCTGCCGAATGTAAGAAAGCACTTACACTTCTTAAAGTAGGAAAACTCCCTGCAGATTTCATTGAGGGAATGGTATGTGAAGGCGGCTGTGTTGGTGGACCAAGCCGTCACAGAAGCGGAAAGAATCCTGTTCTTGCTGCCAAAGACCGTGACAAGCTGCTCGCCGAAGCAGACGACCGTAATGTTTCAGACAACTTAAGTAAATATGACTTAACAGCATTTTCAATGCACAAATAAAATTAACGCAAAAATAGCGTTGGCAATATTCACATTGTCAACGCTATTTTTTTAGTGCTGCTTTTAAAGCAAGCACAACAAGTTTTTCAAATATCACACTCAATACAACAATTATAACCGTCCACGCCAGCAAATCATCCGTATCAAGATATATTTTCGACATATAAAGCATTTGTCCAACAGAACCTTTGGGCATTCCGATAATCTCTGCTGCCACTCCTGCTTTCCAAGCCATACCAGCAGTAACTCTTCCTGCTGATATAAGATAAGGTGAAAGCTGTGGCATGATAATATAGCGTATCCTGCGAATCCAGGAAATATGAAATACATCTGCCATTTCCCTAATGCCTTTATCAGTACTTCTAAGACCGGTCAGTGTATTCTGGTATATAACAGGCACAACTATTAAAAATGCAATGAACACCGACAGGTTCTTTGCCGTAAACCATATAAGACATATAACCACAAAAGACGCAACAGGTACTGCCTTAATTGTAACCATCCACGGCCACAGAATATATTCAACAGGCTTACATATATATGCAAGCACTGCACATATAATTCCACACAATAATCCTGCGAGAAATCCACCGACAATATGATACATTGTAAACCACACAGTTCCTGCAAAATCCGGTTCATGCCATATAGTAAATAATCTGCCAAGCACTTGTACCGGTGTCACTAATAATATCGTTGAATCAATCTTTAGCGCAGCTATTTCCCATAAAATAAGTGCCAGCATAACTGCCAGCACTTTATATATTACATTCAATATCTTCTTATTAATATTCATAATAGAAATCATCTTTCGGCATACTGCCACCTACCGACTTAGGATTCTGGTCATATAACACTTGTAAGAACCCTTCAAGTGCACTTCTCATGTTATTATTAATATAGCATACAATATGGCACTTAGGAAGAGCCTTCTTAGCTATTGCTTCTGATGCAACAATTCCATACTCAGCAATAAGCTGTGCTGTCTCATCAATATTGCTTGAAGTATATGCAACACTTTCGTTATATTCATCAATGAACTTCTTAAGCTGTTCTGGATATTTTTCAGCAAATTCTTTTCTTACAACAATTACACCTGTAACAATCTTAGAATTATTATTAATCTTCTCCCATGCTTCATTAAGATCCATAACAACTCTTAAACCACTAATCTGGGCACTTGCTGCTGTAACAAAAGGTTGTGGAAGAACAGCAATTGCACCATCTTCTGACTTTAACTTAGAAAGTGCTTCTGTTGTATCTGAACACCACACAATATTAACATCTTTATCAGCATCAAGGCCGTTACCTGAAAGAATATATCTTATGATATATTCCGGCACTGCACCCATTCCTGTAGCATATATAGTCTTACCCTTAAGGTCGCTGATACTGTTGACAGTGTTGCCTCTTTCTACAAGATTAAGAACTCCAAGTGTATTAACAGCAACAACCTGGACCTTGCCTTCCGTCTTATTATATATATTAGCTGCAAGATTAGATGGTACAGCCGCTATATCAATCTCTCCGGTTGCAAGTGGTGTTACAAATGCAGATGCATCCGTAGCAAAATCTTCAAATGCATATGTGTTCTTAGTATTGCCATTCTCTGAATCTTTACGCAGCTTAACCATTCCCATTGCTGTAGGTCCTGCCATAGCTCCGATTCTTATTGTTGTTGTCTCTTCTGTCTGTCTACCGCCTTCGTTATTGGCTGATTTTCCTGCACATGCTGCAAATGAAAATACCATAATAACCGAAAGCATAACTGCTAGTAATTTCTTCAACTTATTATTCTCCTGATATATTTAATTAGTATTCCATGAACTCCTGTATATCCCTTAATACATCCTCAATCTCGCCGTCTCCATCATTAATTGTAAGCTGTAATGGTTTACTGATATCCAGACTGAACAAACCAACTAATGATTTGCCATCAACACAGCTATATCCTGATTCAACATCAAACCCACATGAGTACTTACTAATTGTACTTACAAACCTTTGAACCTTCTCCACAGAATCCAAAAGAATCATCACTGTCAGCATATTATCTCCTCCGCTTCCTCATATTGTAATTCCCATATCAGAGACTAATATACACCATAAAACTTATAAAAACAACCATTAACTAAGACTAAAATATGGCACGGATGCCACAGAAAACGCTTATCTAAGCCGTTTTCATATCATCCATGCCATATTCTGATAATCATAAATTAGAGATTAGTATATCCCATAAGGTAGTAATCAACTGCTCTTGCACAGTCTCTTCCCTGTCTTATAGCTTTCACAACGAGTGACTGTCCTGTATGCATATCTCCTGCTGTAAATACACCCGGTACACTTGTTTCAAATCCGTCTGCTGCTGTCTTTACATTAGTTCTTTCTGTAAGTTCAACTCCAAATGCGTCTGTGACATATTTCTGTGAACCCAAGAAACCTGCTGCTATCAGTACAAGCTCACATGGAAGCTCTGCTTCTGTTCCCTCCACAGGGACCATCATTCTTCTTCCTGTCTTTTCATCAGTCTTAGACTCAAGCTTTACTGTAACAACACTTGTAAGATTACCCTTCTTATCCTTCTTGAATTCCTTAACTGTAGTTGTATATATTCTTGGATCATGTCCGAATACTGCAATTGCTTCTTCCTGACCGTAATCTGTCTTGCAGACTAAAGGCCACTGTGGCCAAGGATTGTTCTCCGCACGCTCATCTGGTGCTTTTGGCATCATCTCAAGCTGTGTTACCGACTTACAGCCGTGTCTTATACATGTTCCGACACAGTCATTACCTGTATCACCACCACCGATAACGATAACATTTTTATCCTTTGCAGAAATGTATCTGCCATCCTTAAGTCCTGAATCAAGAAGACTCTTTGTAGTTGCTGTAAGGAAATCTACTGCAAAGTATATTCCATTGGCATCTCTTCCAGGAGCATTGATATCTCTTGGATTAGCAGCACCACACGCAAGTACTACAGCATCATAATCTGCCATAAGCTTCTTAGCCTTAATGTTCTCACCAACATTTGCATTAGTTACGAACTCAATGCCTTCTTCCTTCATAATATCAAGCTTTCTGTCAATTATATGCTTTTCAAGCTTCATATTAGGAATGCCATATCTTAAAAGTCCACCGATACGGTCAGCTCTTTCATATACAGTAACACTGTGTCCTCTCTGATTTAACTGGTCTGCTACAGCAAGTCCGGCAGGGCCTGAACCTACTACAGCAATTCTCTTCTTAGTTCTTACCTTAGGAGGATTTGCTTTCGCATAACCTTTGGCATATGCATGTTCAATGATTGCCATTTCATTCTCTTTGGTACATACTGCCTTGCCATTAAGTCCGCATGTACATGCTTTCTCACAGAGTGCAGGACACACACGGCTTGTAAATTCAGGGAAGTTACTTGTCTTATGTAACCTGTGATATGCCTGTTCCCAGTTTCCAGTGTAAAGAAGATCATTCCATTCCGGAATAAGATTATTAAGAGGACATCCGCTAGTCATTCCCTTTATTGTCATACCAGACTGGCAGAATGGTACGCCACAATCCATGCAGCGTGAACTCTGCTTTCTCTGCTCATCTTCTGACAGAGGTGTATGAAATTCATTAAAATTCTTTATTCTTTCCTTAGGTGAAACCGCTTTGGCTTCAACTCTTTCATAGTCTAAAAATCCTGTTGGCTTTCCCATGGTTAGCTCCTTTCATGTATGTTATAAACTTGCACTGTCCCTACGGGCGCACTTCCAAAAGCTTCGCTTCTGTCAGTCGCGACTGCGTCTCAACCCTACTTGGTAGCCGCATAGAATGCTTCTATCTGTGCCTGTTCGCTGCTAAGTCCTTTTTCTTCCATCTGTACTATCATGTTAAGCATCTTCTTATAATCATGTGGCATGATTTTCTTGAATTTAGGAAGATATTCTCCGAAGTTATCAAGTATTTCCTTGCCCTTCTTAGAATTAGTATAAGCAACATGTTCTGTTATAAGCTGCTTTAACTCAAGGACATCATATTTATTAGAAACTGCTTCCATTGAAACGAGCTGCTTATTAACTCTCTTGTAAAGACTTGTGTCTTCATCAAGAACATAAGCAATTCCACCGCTCATACCAGCAGCAAAGTTCTTGCCAGTCTTGCCTAATACTACTACTGTACCACCTGTCATATATTCACAGCCGTGGTCACCAGTTCCCTCAACAACTGCTGTTGCACCTGAATTTCTTACACAGAATCTTTCTCCGGCAACACCATTGATGAACGCCTTACCACTTGTAGCACCATATAATGCAACATTACCGATGATGATATTTTCGTCTTCCTTATAAGTACTTCCTGTTGGTGGATATACAATAAGCTTTCCACCTGAAAGTCCCTTACCAAAGTAATCGTTACTATCACCTACAAGTTCAAGTGTAAGTCCCTTAGGAATAAATGCACCAAAGCTCTGTCCACCTGCGCCATTACATTTTACTGTATATGTATCATCATCAAGCTTATCATCAAATCTTCTTGTAATCTCAGCGCCAAGAAGTGTTCCTAATGTACGGTCTGTATTGGCAACATCGATTTCAAGACTTCTCTTGCTTCCTGTCTCCATGGCAGATTCGAACTTCTTAAGTAAAATCTTTTCATCAACTGTCTTCTCAAGTTCGAAATCAAATACATTTTTCTTATCATAATGTATCTTTGTCTGCTTAACATATGGATTATCAAGAATCTGTGATAAATCAATCTCTGCTGAACGTCCGCTCTTGGCAACATTCTTCTGCTCAAGCAAATCTGTTCTTCCTACCAGCTCATCAAGTGTCTTAATTCCTAAGTCAGCCATTATCTCACGAAGTTCCTGTGCAATGAATCTCATGAAATTAACAACATATTCAGGCTTACCTGTAAACCTCTTACGAAGCTCAGGATTCTGTGTTGCAACACCAACAGGGCATGTATCAAGATTACATACTCTCATCATTACGCAGCCCATAGTTACAAGTGGAGCTGTTGCAAATCCGAATTCCTCTGCGCCAAGCATTGCTGCAATAGCAACATCCCTGCCGCTCATCAGCTTACCATCAGTCTCAATAACAACCTTATTACGCAGTCCGTTCATTGTAAGTGTCTGATGAGCCTCTGCAAGACCTAATTCCCATGGAAGTCCAGCATTATGTATAGAGCTTCTTGGAGCTGCACCAGTACCTCCGTCATAACCAGAAATAAGAATTACCTGTGCGCCCGCCTTGGCAACACCTGATGCAACTGTACCAACACCAGCTTCTGAAACAAGCTTGACTGATATTCTTGCATTCTTGTTAGCATTCTTAAGGTCGTATATAAGCTGTGCCAGATCCTCGATTGAATATATATCATGATGTGGTGGTGGTGAAATAAGCGCAACACCCGGAGTTGAAAGACGAGTCTTTGCAATCCAAGGATACACCTTCTTTCCTGGAAGATGTCCACCTTCACCCGGCTTAGCACCCTGTGCCATCTTAATCTGAATCTCCTGTGCGCTTACAAGGTATCTAGAAGTAACGCCGAATCTTCCTGATGCAACCTGCTTGATTGCAGAGCATCTGTTAAGACCATCCGGACCAACCTTTAATCTGTCAATGTCCTCTCCACCTTCACCTGAGTTAGACTTACCATGAAGCATGTTCATGGCAATAGCCATAGTTTCATGTGCCTCTCTTGATATTGAACCATATGACATAGCACCAGTCTTGAATCTTCTTACGATAGAATCAACACTTTCAACCTCATCAATGCTGATTCCCTTCTTAGGGAACTTAATGTTCATAAGACCTCTTAAGTTCTTAACGCCCTCTTCCTTATTAACAAGAGCTGTATATTCCTTAAATGTCTTGTAATCTCCTGTTCTTGTAGCAAGCTGTAACAAATGTATTGTCTGTGGGTTATACAGATGTTCTTCCTTGCCGCTTCTCATCTTATGAGCGCCTGAGCTGTCAAGAGTAGTATCTGTAGAAAGTCCAAGTGGATCAAATGCCTTAGAGTGAAGTGTCTCAACATCTTCCTGAATATCCTTTAGTGACACGCCTTCAATTCTTGAAACTGTACCCTTAAAGTATTTATCTATAACATCTGAATTAATTCCAATTGCCTCAAATATCTTAGCACCCTGATATGACTGGATTGTTGAAATACCCATCTTGGCAGCAATCTTAACAATACCTGTGATAATTGCCTTATTGTAATCATCAACTGCTGCATAATAATCCTTGTCAAGCATATTAAGGTCGATAAGCTCCTGAATACTCTCCTGTGCAAGATATGGGTTAATTGCAGAAGCACCATATCCAAGAAGAGTTGCAAAATGATGGACATCTCTTGGCTCACCACTCTCTAAGATTACAGCCATGCTTGTTCTCTTCTTAGTCTGTACAAGATACTGCTGTAATGCAGCAACCGCAAGTAATGAAGGAATAGCAACATGGTTCTCATCAACACCTCTGTCTGAAAGAATAATAATATTAGCACCTTCTCTGTGTGCTCTGTCAACCTCAACAAATAAGTGATCGATAGCTCTTTCAAGTGAAGTGTTCTTATAATATATAATAGGAATAGTCTCTACCTTAAATCCTTCAACATTCATATTCTTAATCTTAAGAAGGTCTGTGTTAGTAAGGATTGGATCATTAATTCTTAACTGTTTGCAGTTCTCAGCCTTTTCCTCAAGAATATTACCCTCTGTTCCAAGATAAACAGTTGTTGATGTAACAACCTTCTCTCTTATTGAATCAATTGGTGGGTTAGTAACCTGTGCAAATAACTGTTTGAAATAATTAAACAGTGGCTGATGCTTATTAGAAAGTACTGCAAGTGGTGTATCAATACCCATTGCTCCTGTCTGCTCTGTTCCATTAAGCGCCATAGGAAGTATTGAAGTCTTAAAATCCTCGTATGTATAGCCAAATGCTTTCTGGAGTCTTGCTCTTTCTTCCTTAGTATGAACAGGAACCTTCTTGTTAGGAATCTTTAAATCCTTAAGCTGTATAAGATTGCTGTCAAGCCACTCACCATAAGGGTTCTTAGTTGCATATTCTTCCTTAAGCTTATCATCCTCTATAAGTTCGCCCTTAACTGTATCTATAAGAAGCATTTTCCCAGGTCTTAATCTGTCCTTTAACTTAATTCTGCTCTCTGGGATTGGAAGCGCTCCAACCTCTGAAGAAAGAATAAGATAACCATCGTTAGTAATATAATATCTTGAAGGACGAAGACCGTTACGGTCAAGCACTGCTCCAAAGTAGTCTCCATCTGTAAATGCGATAGAAGCCGGACCATCCCAAGGCTCCATCATTGTTGCATAATACTGGTAGAAGTCCTTCTTCTCCTGTGCCATTGCACCATTGTTAATCCAAGGCTCAGGAATTGTAATCATAACAGCAAGTGGAAGCGGCATGCCGTTCATAACAAAGAACTCAAGTGTGTTATCTAACATTGCTGAATCCGAACCGTTAGTATTAACAACCGGAGTAATCTTTGACATCTCATCTTCAAGATATGGAGATGTCATTGTCTCTTCTCTTGCTAACATTCTGTCGGCATTACCCTTGATAGTATTAATCTCACCGTTATGTACCATGAATCTGTTAGGATGAGCTCTCTCCCAGCTTGGGTTAGTGTTAGTTGAGAATCTTGAATGAACAAGTGCAATAGCTGACTCATAATCAGGATTTTCAAGGTCACCAAAGAACTGACGAAGCTGTCCTACAAGGAACATACCTTTGTATACAATCGTTCTGCTTGATAATGAACATACGTAAGTTGTATCTTCTGCTGTCTGCTCAAATACTCGTCTTGCAACATAAAGTCTTCTGTCAAACTCAATTCCTTTAGCTGCATTAGCAGGTCTTTTCACAAATCCCTGCATGATATATGGCATACAGTCAACCGCCTTTTTACCAAGAACATTAGGAAATGTTGGAACATCTCTCCAACCTAAGAACTCAAGTCCTTCCTTCTCAACAATGATTTCGAACATCTTCTTGGCTCTGTTTCTTGCCAGTTCATCCTGTGGGAAGAAAAACATTCCAACGCCATAATCGCGCTCATCTCCAAGCTCAATTCCTAATGGCTTTACGGCTTTCTTAAAGAATTTGTGTGATATCTGAAGAAGAATACCAACACCATCACCAGTCTTTCCTTCTGCATCTTTACCAGCTCTATGCTCAAGATTTTCTACAATGCTTAAAGCATCAGATACTGTCTGATGTGTCTTAATTCCATTAATACTTACAATAGCTCCGATACCACAGGCATCATGCTCAAGTTCAGATCTGTAAAGACCAGGCTGTTTGATTTCATTTTCCATAAGTCTAATCATCCTTTCGTATATTCTAAAGCTTTGCTTGCACATAATATACTCCTGTTTTATGGATTTTGTAAATATTTTTTTGCCGCAATTGTCTGATAATTTAACTATTGCTATTGTTTATTATAATTATCAGACAATTACACAATTTGTCACAATATTATCTCTTAAAATGTAATATTATCTTTATTTATCATTATATGTTTCACACTTAATCCCTGCCTGTTTTTAAGCATAGAAGTTGAATTGTTTCTAAATTGTGTATGATTTTTACCTGTCGGCGTAAAATTAGTAAAAAAATAAAGTGACAAAACCCAACGTACTAATTTACAAGGTTTTATCACTTTATATTATTAATGATTATCTATTAGTTATTAGCAGGTACTCCTCCTATCAGGAAATCAACCGCTTTCTCCTTAACAGAAAACTTTATTTCTGTATGTTCTCCACCATATTCACCATCAAGTGTCCATGATACAGGCTGTGGTGATTCGAACCTTACAGAGCTGGTCTTCCATGTGCATACCCAGTCACATTTACTAAGGTCTTTAGTTATAAAAGCATTAATAAGCGATTGGACTGCTATAGGATTGTTAAGCTCTCTTATCAGGGTAACTTCAAATAATCCATCCTGCAGATTAACATCATTGCCGGTAAGATTCTTTATTCCACCAACTGAATCTGTATTGCTTATCATTCCATATACAAAATTGCCCTCAACATTCATCTCCTCAGAATATACACGCATATACTGTGGTTTAATAGTTGATAAGCTTCTGACTGCTTCAATTACATAAGCCTGATGTCCAAGTATATTCTTAAGATTCTGTGGAGTTCCATAAGAAACCCTTGTAAACGCCCCAAATGCAGCAACATAATTAAATGAGCGTTCTCCATTTACAATTCCTACATCACAAGGAAAATGTTTACCCTTTGCTATATTAACAGCGGCCTTCACCATATTTCTTGGAATTCCCAGACTCGCAGCAAAATCATTCGTTGTTCCACTAGGAATATACCCTATCGGCGG
>ULUI01050763.1_pt1 | contig 12726 bp, 10 predicted proteins | sample 1958371 | NCBI WGS metagenome assembly ULUI01 (sample SAMEA4835756, study PRJEB28245) | human gut metagenome | biome: gut microbiome; material: fecal sample | place: Denmark | collected 2008
GGAAAATGCCCCGGAGCTGGACCCCTTCCATCCGGATAACAACTTGCCAAAGGCTGCGAGAAGCGCCCTTCTCTGCCTCCAGATCTATACCGAGGCGCTGCAAAGCCACCCCGGCCGTATCAAGCAGTTTGAATTGGTGCCGGGGACGGAAACGATTTCCCTCCAGCTGACGCCGGACCTGAAAATGGATATCCTCTGCGGCGAACCGGCCCTGTACCGGCGGCAGAAGGAGATCTATGACGCGGCCTTCAACGGAGAGCGGAACGGATATGAACTGGTGCGCTGGGCCAAATCCATGAACGTGTGCTCTTTGCGCCAGCGGCTGTATTACCACGGCAAGGAGATCGTTCTGGGCGGAGACGCCTATGCCCATGTGTGGGAGACCGTGAATCTGACCCCCTGTGACATTCTGAAGGTGCCACACCATGCCTCCTTCGATTCCACCTCCCGGAAGCTGCTGGAAAAGCTCCAGCCCAAAACGGCGGTGGTGACGGTGGCGGCCCGGCGGCCTGATGAACGGCCCCATCCCTATGTGGTGTCCCTGCTGCAAGAGTACGTCGAGAATCTGTATTTTACCGACGCCGTGGAGATCCCCGGCCTAGTGGAGCCTCAGTTTCATAAGTCCGTTCACTTAGAAGTGGAGTGAGGAAGCTGTTTGAACGCTGAACCACGTTTGTATCGAAAAAGCAAAAGCGCCGGAGAAAACTCCGGCATTTGCAGAAAAAGGAAAAACACGGAGCCTGACCATTGGTCAGGCTCCGTATTTTATATTGGATGGGGTGAGATTACTTGTACATCTCGGGCTTTTCCATGGTCTCAACCTTCATGAACTGAGAGGTGCCGCGGGAGGCGTTCAGAGCATCGCCAGCCACGCAGGCCACATAGCCGTCCCAGGAGGAGGGGCCGGTGAGCTTGCCGGCGTGGACAGACTCCACCCACTTGCAGAACTCGATGTCATAGGCCTCAATGAAGCGCTCCTTCCAGTCGGTCATGATGGGCATGGACTCGGCGGGCTGGACGCTGTCCCAACCGGCGGGACGAGAGCGGCGGACCACAGCGTAGGGATCGGGCAGCTTCACGGTGCCGTTCTCGCAGACGACCTCGCACTGGATGTCATAGCCGTAGCCGTCAGCAACCTGAACCTCCACGTCGATGAAGCAGCCGTTCTTGGTACGCATCAGCATGACCTGGGGGTTGTCATAGCCCTTGTTGGAGTTGGAGCTCTGACGGACCTTGACGCACTGTACGTCCTCATACTCATCGCCCAGCAGCCAGCGGCAGATGTCCAGCTCGTGGATGGCCACGTTGGTGACACCGTTCTCAGTCTTGAAGCCCGGGCCCTGAGCAACGTTGCGGTGGCAGCACTTGATCAGCAGGGGCTTGCCGATCTCACCGGAGTCGATGATGCGCTTCATCTCGGCATAGCCGCGGTCATAGTGACGCATGAAGCCCACCTGCACCAGACGCTTGCCGATCTCCTGCTCGCGCTTGATGATGTCCTCGCAGTCAGCGGCGTTCTGGCTCAGGGGCTTCTCGCAGAAGCACCACTTCTCCTCAGCCAGAGTCTTCATGACATAGTCATGATGGGTGGGGTCGATGGAGGTGATGACCACGGCCTCAACCTCGGGATCCTTGATCATGCCGTCGCAGTCATTGCCGTAGGACTTGATGCCGTACTTGGCGGCGGTGTCGTCAGCGGCGGCGGCCACATAGTCGGACACGGCCACAACGGTAGCACCGGGGACGGTCTCAATGATGCGGCGGCAGTGATCCTTGCCGATAGCGCCGCAGCCGATAATGCCGATCTTCAATACCTTTTCCATGTTAATAACCTTCCTTTTTTATAATTTGGATGGGTTTTCGTAAATAAAAATGATCTTAGTACTTCCGGACTTCCTTCAGGTGAGCCTGCAGGTCGGCATAAGCCGCCAGGTTCTCCTTGCGTTCGGACACCTCGGTGTCACCCACGCGCCACCAGGAGGAATAGCCGTCGGTCATGGTCTTGGGCAGGACCTTGATGTCGAAGAGGACGGGGATGTTCTTTACCTTCTTGGCATCCTCGAAGGCGGCCACCAGCTCTTCCATGGTGCGGACGGTGTAGCTCTTGCAGCCGTAAGCCTCCGCCACCTTAGCGTAGTCGATGTTCATGAAGTTGCCGAACAGACCATCCTTGTTGCGATAGCGCAGCTCGGTGCACAGCGTAACGTTGCCGTGGCCAACCTGCAGGTTGTTGATGCAGCCGAAGGAGGCGTTGTCGAACAGGCAGATGTTGATCTTCTTGTGCTCCTGGCAGGCGGTGATCAGCTCACCGTGGAGCATATTGAAGCTGCCATCACCGCAGAAGGAATAGACCTCGTGCTTGTCGCCGATGGCCAGCTTCACGCCCAGAGCGCCGGCCACCTCGTAGCCCATGGTGGAATAGCCGTACTCCATGTTGTAGGTGTCAACGCCGGTGGGACGCCACATCCGCTGCATATCGCCGGGCAGAGAGCCGGCGGCGCCGATGGCAACATCGCCCTCGCTCATCATGGCGTTGATGGCGCCCAGAGCAGAGGTCTGGGTCAGCTGGGCATTGACGTCCTGCGCGAAGCGCTTGGCGGAATCGGCGTTGGCGTCATTGATCTCCGGCTTCCAGCTCTTCTTATCGGAGAAGGTGATGTGATCCAGACGGTTCAGCTCATCGATCCACTTCTCCTTGGCGACCTTGACCTCATCCTTATAGGCGGTCTGATAGCCCTCCAGCAGCTTTTCCAGACGGGGCAGGGCTTCCTTGGCGTCAGCCACCACGGGGACAGCCTCCATCTTCAGGCTCTGGAACTCAGAGACGTTGATGTTGACGAACTTGCAGGTATCCTTGAACAGCCACTTGGAAGCGGTGGTGAAGTCGGTGTAGCGGGTGCCCACGCCGATGACCAGATCGGCCTTCCGGGCGATCTCGTTGGCTGCGGAGCAGCCGGTGGTGCCCACGCCGCCCAAGTTCAGGGGGTGCAGCCAGTCGGTGGCGGACTTGCCCGCCTGGGTCTCGCCGTAGGGGATACCGAAGGTCTCGGCAAAGTGCAGGAACTCGGCGTGCGCCTCGGAATAGCGGACGCCGCCGCCGCAGATCATCATGGGGCGCTTGGCCTTGCGGATGGCTTCGGCAGCGTCAGCCAGAGCGGCCTCGGTGGCGGGGCGGCGCTCCAGACGCCAGACACGCTTGGCGAAGAAGCTCACGGGATAATCATAAGCCTCACCCTCAACGTCCTGGGGCATGGCAACGCAGACCGCACCGGTGTTGGCGGGATCGGTCAGCACCCGGAAGGCGTTGATCATAGCGCTCATCAGCTGCTCGGGACGGACAATGCGGTCCCAGTAGCGGCACACAGCCTTGAAAGCGTCATTGGTGGTGGTAGCCAGGGAGTTGGTGTGCTCCACCTGCTGCAGAACGGGGTCGGGCTGACGGCAGGCGTAGGTGTCGCCGGGCAGCACCAGCAGGGGGATGTTGTTGGCGGTGGCGGTGCCGCAGGCGGTGACCATGTTGGCGGCGCCGGGGCCCACGGAGGAGGTGGCAACGCAGATCTGCTTACGCTTCATCTGCTTGGCGAAGGCCACGGCGGCCTGGGCCATGCCCTGCTCGTTCTTGCCCTGATAGATCTCCAGGTGCTTGGCCTCCTGGCTCAGCGCCTGACCGAGACCCACCACGTTGCCGTGGCCGGGAATGATGAACACGCCGCGGACGAAGCGGTGCTGTGCACCGTCAACCTCCATGTACTGATTTTCCAGAAAACGGACCAAAGCCTGCGCCATGGTCAAACGGACAGTTTTCATGCTTTTGTTACCTCCGATCAATGATTGGGATAGATGTGGTCATTGGCATCGGGCTTCCACAGCCACTCGTGCTCCTTGTCGTCGATGCGGGTCTTCAGCCAGGGATCGCCCTCCAGATGCCGGATACCCCAGGCGTAGCACATGGCATAGCCGGGAGCTACCACCTGAGAGTGGAAGCCGTGGTTGATGACGGCGCAGCCGTTCTGCTCGGTCTTGTAAACATCGCCGTTGGCAAAACCGGCGCCGAAGCCGTGAGGATAGTCGAAACGGTAGAAATAGACCTCCGGCTGGGGATGATGATGAGGAGGATAGGAGGACCACTTGCCGGGACGGTTCAGCACCTCACCCAGCACCATGTTGGAGAAGGGGGCGTTGTCATAGTCGAAGAAGGTCTTGATCTCACGCTCCATAGCACCCATCAGCTCGCCCTTGGAACCGGCGTGCTGGGTCTGGACGGTCTCCGGGGTGTACATGACCGGCTCATAATCCTTCTCGTTCAGGGTGTCCTGCATGTAAAGCTCGCTGTGGCTGTGAGCCGTCAGGGTGATCTTGGTGCCCTTGGGAGCCAGCAGGCAGTAGGCCTCGTGATGGAAGCAGTTGGGGCGGTCGGCCTCAACGGTCTTGCCGGCGTATTCATAGGTGACCTTGCCCTCGAAAAGCAGGATGGCAACCTCGCGGTCGGCGCTTTCGTAGGTATAGGTGTCGCCGTCCTCCATCACCAGCAGGCCCACGTTCATCAGGGTACCCATGTAGTTGGTGGATTCGTCGATATAGGCGTTGTAGCCCCGCTTGAGTTCCTTGTTCTTATTGAAATAAGTCATTGGAAACATCTCCTGTTTGATGTCAAAAAGTGGTATGGAAACGCGGTGGGGAGGACCGGGGCCCTCCCATCGCGCGATTTACAGACCGGTGTGCTCCCGGATGTAGGTACGGCCCTTGATAGCGTACTCCAGAGGATTGGCCTTGGCGGGATCCTGCTCAGCCTCCACCAGCAGCCAGCCCTGATAGCCGGCGTCGGAGAGCACCTTGAACACGGGATCGAAGTCCACGTTGCCGTCACCGGGGACGGTGAAAGCGCCATTGCGGACGGACTGCAGGAAGGACCAGTTGTTCTTGCGGGCTTCCTCCACCACGGGCAGACGCATATCCTTCAGATGGACATGGCCCACGCGGTCCACATACTTCTTCAGCATGGCCAGGGGATCCTCGCCGGCGAAGGTGAAGTGGCCGGTATCATAGCAGAGGAACACATACCGGGGATCGGTGTTGGACATCATGCGGTCGGTCTCCTCGCTGGTCTGGACCACGGTGCCCATGTGATGATGGAAGCACAGCTTGAAGCCACGCTCGGAAGCGATCTGGCCCAGACGGTTCAGACCCTTGCAGAAGCGATCCCACTCCTCATCGTTCATGACATGCTTGTGGCCGCCGGTGAGGATGGGCACGTCCACCTTGCCCTGGATGGAGTAGCTCTGCTCGGAGACGTTGATGTGATTTGCGCCGACAGCCTCCAGGAAGTCCAGGTTGGCGATGAAGTCCTTCTCCTCTTCCTCCATGGAACGGGTCAGGATGAAGGAAGAATACCAGCGGCTGGCGATGCGCATACCGCGCAGGTCCAGAGCCTTCTTCAGCTCAGCGGGGTCGGTGGGATACTTGTTGCCGATCTCGCAGCCGGTGAAGCCGGCCAGAGCCATCTCGCTGACGGTCTGCTGGAAGGTGTTCTCGGCACCCAGCTCCGGCATATCGTCATTGCACCAGCCGATGGGAGCAATACCCAGGGAAACAGTTTTCGGATCAAACATAAAACGTCCTCCTTATGAATATTTAGGATCATTATTTGGATAAGCGTACAAATAGAAAATGGTTTGCGGGGAAAAGGTTGGCGAAAGCGCAAACGGATTTTTCTGTGTCCGTTAACAGACATGCGAAAACTACATCCGCAAGAAAACGATTTCGCTTGTTATCAAGATAGCACGGTTCCCCAAAAAAATCAACGCTTTCCCACAGCAAAACCAGATTTTTTCCGAAAGTGCCAAAGGTGGGCTGTTTTTTTTATTGCTTTTAGAGAATGGCGGGGGACCGTGTGCTGTTCCGGCGCATAGAATGGAACGCGCAGACGCGCGAATCTGAGCGATTTTAAGGAGGCTTGTTTTATGCCCACATCCTTTCAGAATATGGCGACCCTCACCTATACCGGCGGCACCGTCAATTCCAACATTGTCACCGGGGAGCTGAGGGAGGTCCTGACCGCCGCGAAAACGGCGGTGCGGGAGAATTACGAGCCGGGTGGGACGGTCACGTATGTGGTCAGCCTTACCAACAGCGGCGTCACGCCCCTGACGGGTCTGACCATTTCCGACAACCTGGGCGGCTACGCCTTTGGCGGAGCGACCCTGTATCCGCTGGCCTATTTGCCGGGCAGCGTTCGGTACTATGTGAACGGCGCGCTGCAAGCCGCTCCGGTCGTCAACGCCGGACCGCCCATGACCGTTACCGGCATCACGGTCCCTGCCGGGGGCAGCGCCCTTGTGATCTACGAGACGGAGGTGACCCGCTACGCGCCGCTGGCAGCGGAGTCCAGTATTGTCAACACCATCACCGTGACCAGCGGCGGGCTGGCCGCACCTGTGACGGCGGAGGAGACAGTTGGCGCGGTGAGCAGCCCGAGACTGTCCATCACCAAGGGGCTGAATCCCACGGTGGTAGCGGAGAACGGCCGGATCACCTACACCTTTACCATCCAGAACACCGGCAATACTCCCGTTACCGCGACGGACGATGTGATCCTCCGGGATACCTTCGATCCGGTTCTCAACGGTCTCACGGTGACCTACAACGGTGCGCCCTGGACTGCCGGTACGCAGTACACCTATGACGGGACCACAGGTCTGTTCGCTACAACAGCGGGGCAGATCACCGTCCCTGCGGCCACGTATACCCAGGACCCGGTGACCGGGGCGTGGGCCGTGACCCCCGGCGTCAGCGAGCTGATCGTCACCGGCACGGTATAAGAGGCAGCCAAGGACAAAAGGGAGGGCGAAGGCCCTCCTTTTTGCACCGTGTTCGACAGAAAAATGATTGACAAGCGCGGACGCACATGGTACGATTTAATCTAATTTGTTGAATCAGGTCTTTTTTGAATACAAAATGAGCAAAGGCCTTCATTTTCAGCGGGAGCATGGCTCCCGTTGGAAGTGGACGCCTTTTTTGTTGCAGCGTGGCCTAAACGGGCAGGCGGTTTGAAAAGGATCGCCGCAGAGCGCAAAACAGGACAGGAGACCAGACCGGCAGCAGTAGCCCAAATATGTGAGCATGACGGAGAATAAGTCCCGGAAAACCGTGATTTTTTCTGTTTTACATATTGTAAATTTATAAAAAGGTGTGCTATAACAGATGCATCAAAAAATGAGGGGGCCTGGATCGCCGGGCATGCATACGGAAACCATAACGGAAAGGCGGAGACAATATGCAGTATTCGGTTGAGGAGATCAAGCAGTATGCGGCGGAGGAGGACGTGAAGTTCATCCGCATGGCCTTCTGCGACGCGGCGGGCCGCCAGAAAAATATCGCCATTATGCCGGAGGAACTGGACCGGGCCTTCCAGTACGGTATTGCCATCGACGGCTCCGCCATTCCCGGCTTCGGCGGGGAGGTCCACTCTGATCTGCTGCTGCGCCCGGACCCGTCCACCCTCTGTGTGCTGCCCTGGCGGCCGGAGCATGGACGGGTGGTGCGGATGTTCTGCGCCGTGACCCAGCCAGACGGCACCGTCATCGGCGCGGACGCCCGGAGCCTGTTGAAAAAAACGGTAGAGGACGCCAAAAAGGCCGGATTGACCTTTGCCTTCGGAACGGAGATGGAATTCTATCTGTTCCGGCTGGACGAGGACGGCGAGCCTACCAAAATTCCCTATGACCGTGCCGGTTACATGGACATTGCCCCGGCAGACAAGGGGGAGAATGTCCGCCGGGAGGCCTGCCTGACGCTGGAGCGCATGGGCATCCGGCCGGAAAGCTCTCACCATGAGGAGGGCCCCGGCCAGAACGAAATTGATTTCCGCTATGCAGACCCGGTCACTGCGGCGGATAACGCCGTGACCTTCCGGGCGGCTGTGGATACGGTGGCGGCCCAGAACGGGCTGTATGCCGATTTCGGACCCAAGCCTCTGGCAGACAAGGCGGGCAACGGAATGCACATCAACTTCTCCGCTGTCAGCGAGGATAAGCGGGACGTGATGCCCCAGGTCCTTGCCGGGGTGCTGGCCCATGTGGAGGCCATGACGGCGTTCCTGAACCCCACGGAGGAATCCTACCGCCGCTTTGGAAGCTGGAAGGCACCCGGCTATCTTTCCTGGTCCGCTGAGAACCGCTCTCAGCTCATCCGGGTCCCGGCGGCGGTGGGGGAATACCGGCGGGCGGAACTGCGGTCTCCGGACCCGCTGTGCAACCCGTATCTGGCCTTTGTTCTGCTGATTCGGGCGGGAATGGAGGGCGTTGCTCACAACATGCAGCTGCCGCCTGCGGCGGATCTGAACCTCTACACGGCGCCGGAGGAGATCCGGGCCCGGTACCGCAGACTGCCGGAGACCTGGGCGGAGGCCAAGGCAGCGGCCGCCGCCAGTGATTTTATCAAAGAACATCTTCCTGCGGCGATCATTCAATACTATACCTGACCGAACAGAAAGCACACGGCAAAAAACATAGAAAAGGAGGGGGACAACGATGGAACTTGGCCATGCGTACAGCGTTCTGGTGGTGTCCGCCTCCGCAAAATTCAATGAATCCGTCCGGGGCCTTCTGCCGGAGCGGTTCTATTGGCCGGTCACGGTGCTGACGGACGCCGCCGGTGCCCGCCGGGAGCTGCTGGAAAACAGCTACGATCTGGTGGTGATCAACACGCCGCTGCCGGATGAGTTCGGCACCCGACTGGCGCAGGATATCTGCCAGCACAGCGCCGCCGGGGTACTGCTGCTGGTGAAGGCAGAGCATTTTCCGGATATTGACGGACGGCTGACGCCACAGGGCGTTCTGGTGCTGTCCAAGCCTATGTCGACCCAGCTGTTTACCCAATCCATGCGGCTGCTGTGCGGTACCCGGGAGCGTTTGCGGGGGCTGGAAAAGAAGAATGCCACCATTGAGGAAAAAATGGAGGAGATCCGCCTTGTGAACCGGGCCAAGTGGCTGCTGATCGGGGAACTGAATATGACGGAGCAGGAGGCCCACCGATACATCGAAAAGCAGGCGATGGATCGCTGTGTGACGAAGCGGGCCGTGGCGGAGCAGATCTTGTCGACTTATAAATAAAAACTGCCAAAGCGGGACTGCGTAGACAGAACGTGAAATTTTCGGAGGAGGACGTATGACGAAATACATTTTTGTGACCGGCGGCGTGGTATCCGGGTTGGGTAAGGGCATTACTGCGGCGTCTCTGGGCCGCCTTTTAAAGACAAGAGGGCTGAAGGTGGCCGCTCAGAAGCTGGACCCCTACATCAACGTGGACCCCGGCACCATGAGCCCCTATCAGCACGGCGAGGTCTACGTCACCGAGGACGGCGCGGAAACGGATCTGGATCTGGGTCACTATGAGCGGTTCATCGACGAGGATCTGAACAAATACTCCAACCTTACCACCGGTAAGGTGTACTGGAACGTTCTGAACAAGGAGCGCCGGGGGGAGTATCTGGGCTCCACCGTGCAGGTGATCCCCCACATCACCAATGAGATCAAGGAATTTGTCTATCGGGTGGGTAAGCAAACGGACGCCGACGTGGTCATCACCGAGATCGGCGGCACCATCGGCGACATTGAGTCCCAGCCCTTTCTGGAGGCCGTCCGGCAGATCTCTCTGGAGGTGGGCCGGGAGAACAGCCTCTTTATCCATGTGACGTTGGTGCCCTTCCTCCGGGGCTCCGATGAGCACAAGTCCAAGCCCACCCAGCACTCTGTCAAGGAGCTTCAGGGCATGGGGATCAATCCCAACCTCATCGTCCTCCGGTGCGACGAGCCGCTGGAGCCTTCTATTTTTCAGAAAATCTCCATGTTCTGCAATGTAAAGCCCGAATGCGTCATTGAGAACATCACGCTGCCCTGCCTGTATGAAGCACCGCTGATGCTGGAGCAGTCCAACTTTTCCTCTGTGGTCTGCCGGGAGTTGGGCATCGACGCCCCGGCACCGGAGCTGACGGAGTGGGAACACATGGTGGAGCGGATCAAACATGCGGACAGACGTGTGACCATCGGTCTGGTTGGAAAATATGTCCAGCTTCATGACGCTTATCTCTCCGTGGCAGAGGCACTGCGCCATGCGGGTTATGCTCTGGGGGCTGAGGTGGACATCCGCTGGATCGACTCCGAGACCATTACGGAAAGCGATGCGGAGGCGGTTTTGGGCGCGTTGGACGGCATCATCGTCCCCGGCGGCTTCGGCCAGCGGGGGATCAACGGCATGATCCTGACGGCGAAATACGCCCGGGAGCACCATGTTCCCTATTTCGGCATCTGCCTGGGAATGCAGATCGCTGTGATCGAATATGCCCGCCACGCCGCTGGGATCGCCGACGCGGATTCCGGCGAGTTCAACGAACTGTGCGAAAACAAGGTCATCGACTTCATGCCGGGACAGAGCGACGAGATCGACAAGGGCGGCACGCTGCGGCTGGGGGCCTATCCCTGTGTGATCCGGCCCGGCACCACCATGGAGCGGTGCTACGGCACGCTGGAGATCTCCGAGCGTCACCGCCACCGCTACGAATTCAACAACGACTACCGGGAGGCCCTCACCTCCGCGGGACTGGTCCTCTCCGGGCTGTCCCCCGATGGGCGGCTGGTGGAGACGGTGGAGCTGGCGGACCAGCCGTTCTTTGTGGGCGTTCAGTATCACCCGGAATTCAAGTCCCGGCCCAACCATGCCCATCCGCTGTTCAAGGGCTTTGTCCAAGCGGCGCTGGAGCGTGAAAACGCATAAAGCCGCAATATCTGAATTTATTTTTCAGGAGGTCTCTATGGCATCACAAACCGTTTTAGTACTCGATTTCGGAGGTCAGTATAATCAACTCATCGCCCGGCGGGTCCGGGAATGCAGCGTATACTGCGAGGTCAGGCCCTACACCACCCCGGTGGCGGAGATCAAGACGATGGCCCCCATCGGTATTATCTTTACCGGCGGGCCCAACAGTGTGTACGATCCTGCATCCCCGCAGGCGGACCCGGAGATCTTCAAGCTGGGGATCCCCATTCTGGGCATTTGCTACGGCTGTCAGCTCATCGCCCACAATCTGGGCGGCCGGGTGACGGCGGCTACGGCGGATTCCGCCCGGGAGTACGGCAAGACGGAGACCTATTTCAGAACCGACTGCAAGCTGTTCAAGGGCCTGCCTGCCGAGAGCGTTACCTGGATGAGCCACGGCGACTATATGGAGAAGGTGCCGGAGGGCTTTGAACTGGTGGCCCATTCCGACGCCTGTCCCAATGTGGCCATCTGTGACGAGCGCCGGGGCTTTTATGGCGTCCAGTTCCACCCGGAGGTGAATCACACCGCCTACGGCACCGCCATGCTCCGCAACTTCCTCTATGAGGTCTGCGGCGCAAAGGGGCAGTGGACCATGGGGGATTATAAGGATGTTGCCATCCGTCAGATCCGGGAAAAGGTGGGGGACGGCAAGGTACTGCTGGCCCTCTCCGGCGGCGTGGATTCCTCCGTGGCGGCAGCGCTGATAGCGGAGGCCGTAGGCAATCAACTGACCTGCGTATTTGTGGACCACGGCCTCATGCGTCTCAACGAGGGAGACGAGGTAGAGGAGGCCTTCAGAAAGTGGGACATCAACTTCGTCCGGGTCAACGCGGAGGAGCTGTTTTTGAGCAAGCTGGCCGGCGTCAGCGAGCCGGAGCGCAAACGGAAGATCATCGGCGAGGAATTCATCCGGGTCTTTGAGGCGGAAGCCAAAAAAATCGGCCAGGTGGATTACTTGGCTCAGGGTACGATTTACCCGGATGTGATCGAGTCCGGCGCAGGTGACGCAGCCGTGATCAAGAGCCATCACAATGTGGGCGGTCTGCCGGATTATGTGGATTTCAAGGAGATCATCGAGCCTCTGCGGATGCTCTTTAAGGACGAGGTGCGGCAGCTGGGCCGTGAGTTGGGTCTGCCGGAGTATCTGGTGATGCGCCAGCCCTTCCCCGGCCCCGGCCTTGCCATCCGCTGCCTGGGGGATGTGACGAAGGAAAAGCTGGATATTCTGCGCCTGGCGGATTTTATCTTCCGGGACGAGGTCGCCAAGGCGCATCTGGAGAGCGCCATGAGTCAGTATTTCGCAGTGCTGACCAATATGCGCTCCGTAGGTGTGCAGGGCGATGGCCGGACCTATGATTATACTCTGGCCCTCCGCAGCGTCACCACCACGGACTTCATGACCGCCGACTGGACCCGGATCCCCTACGATGTGCTGGACCGGGTCTCCGTCCGTATCGTCAATGAGGTGCCCCACATCAACCGCATCGTCTACGATATTACCTCCAAGCCCCCCGCGACTATTGAGTGGGAATAACTGCAATAACCCGCCGGTTCGCTGCAACGCAGCGGACCGGTGGGTTTTTCTTGATATACTGTCAGTTTGCTGCCAAAACGCTTTGACTGTGAAAAAGCCATGTGGTAAAATTGATTCAAGAATGAAAGCAAATTGGGTCAGGGACATATGATTTCTCACTTTTGACGCTTTGAAATCCGGCGAAAAGGAGGCCAACGGAATGGGAAGCATCGTCGAAGCCGCCCTATATGACACTGTTGGGAAGTTTTTTCTGCTTTTCGTGATCGTGCCTGCGGGGGTTATCTTTTTGGGATATGTGATCTACATGATCGCGAAAATCATTCAGGAACTGCGAAAAAAGTAGAATCTATGTATAAAAAGAGCCTGCGTCCCAAGCC
>ULUI01029503.1_pt1 | contig 12531 bp, 9 predicted proteins | sample 1958371 | NCBI WGS metagenome assembly ULUI01 (sample SAMEA4835756, study PRJEB28245) | human gut metagenome | biome: gut microbiome; material: fecal sample | place: Denmark | collected 2008
AGCCGCAGTTTGCGCAGAATTTGCCTGTATTCTGTGCGCCGCAGGACGGGCACATCCAAGCTGCCGCCTGCTGCTGAGGCGCGGGGGCTGCCGCATATTCGGCCGAAGTCGCTGCCGCATAACCTGCCGCGGGGGCGGCTGCATATCCCGGTGCGGGGGCTGCCGCATATCCGGGGGCGGGATTCGACGGTCTGTCGCCGCCGGATACCGTGCGGTTCATCATGCCGTCGCCGTCCCATGTGCGGTAACGGTTATCACGGCGCAGAAGTATATCCTTGAGCTCGTTCATCTTGCGCTCATATTCGCGGTAGAGGTCGGTATACGGGCTGTCGGGGCGGCTTCCGTCGCTTATCTCAAGCTCGATACTGTCAAACCACGGGGAGTTCACGCGGATAATCACATCGAACTCATAGTCGCACTCATAGCGGGGCGGCTGATAGCTCTTTCTGTTTCCGTCGGAATCCTCGAAGAATATCTCTTCCCTGTTTTCTTTTATATTTGTGTCGACCGCAACAACCTGCGAAAGCTTAATGATATCGGGATTGGCGCTGCGCCAATTCGAGCTTCCCGTAACGATAAACGCCTCGGAGACAGTGCTGATATACACTTTTTTGCTTCCGTCGAACATCACGTCGGGGTTAAAATCTCTGACGAGCTTCTCGTTTTCCTCGCGGTAAGCGAGCTGACGCTTGATATCCTCGACCGTCGAGCGGCGGCGTTCGCTGAAGAACGGAGACAGCTTCGCGGCGCAGTTTTTGCAGAGATTGCCGTCTTCAAGCTTGCGGTTTCCGAGAAGTCCTATTTTCTCGCCGCAGATATCGCAATATTTCTTATCAAATAATCCCATAGTGTTTCCCTCCTGTTATTTTTTAGGTCGCAGTAACGACCAGTTTTGCGCTGTCAGCCTGCAAACCGTATCATAAGAACGATTTCAACAGCTCGAACAGCTCTTTTTCACCCATGCCGTTATATTTCATCGAAATAACGCTGCCGTCGGCAGAAGCCGGCCTACGCAAAGCAGACTGTCCGCTTCGTCATACACATTCTCTCCCGCCTCTGTCCCCGGTTGAGGCTGTTAAGCACAGCGCCCTCGGGGATATGTGGCAGCTCGGAATTTTTCGGCGAAGCTTGCTTTTTCGCTAAGCGGCGGTGACACCGCACGCCTATGGCAACGCCCAATATGAGCGTCGTGAGCAGAATCAAAATTATGAGCAGCGCCTTCATCGGCCGTCTTATTTTTTATCGCTATCGTCAAATATATCTCCGCACTCGGGGCAGAACTTCGGAGGATTGGATGGATCCTCGGGCTCCCAGCCGCACTTATCGCAGCGGTAGAGAGGAGCGCCCTCGGGCTTTTTGGCTCCGCAGTTCTGGCAGAACTTGCCCTTATTGACAGCGCCGCACGAGCAGGTCCAGCCGTTTGCGTCAGCGGGCTTCGGGGAGCCGCACTCGGGGCAGAACTTGCCTGTCGCGGTAGCGCCGCACTGACATTTCCAAGCGCCTGCCGCCGGCTCGGGAGCGGGCTTCTTTCCGCCGCAGTTCGGGCAGAAGTTACCGGACACCATATTGCCGCACGAGCACTTCCAGCGCGCCATATCGGAGCCGTCCGTCGGCTGCTGCGCCGCCTGCTGCTGAGCCTGCTGCTGCTGTTGCTGCTGACCCATGGCGAACAGGTTCTGGGCGTTCATGCCGCCGCCTGCGTTCATAGCCATGCCCATGCCCATAAAGCCGGTCATTGCGCCTGCCTGGTTGCCGGCCGCGGTCTTCATGGCGTCCGCCTGAGCGCCGACAAGGGTTGCCGCCGCCATGGTGGGATCGCGCATGATAGCTGCACGCTGAGCCTGCTTGATGAGCTCCGCATCCTCTTCGGGGAGGGTGACCGAGCCGAGGGCTATTGTGACGACCTTGAGTCCGCGCAGTTCGCTCCACTTTGCGGAGAGGGCGGCGTTCATAGCGTTTTCAAGCTCGGTGTTGTGAGCTACTATCTGATTGGGGCGAAGCTCAAGGTCGGAGAGCTGAGCAAAAGCGGGCTGAAGCGCGCTGATGAACTCTGTCTTGAGCTGATTGTCTATCTCTTCGCGGGTATAATCCTGCTCGACATTGCCGCAGACATTGGTATAGAAGAGCATGGGGTCGTCTATCTTATAGGAATATACGCCCGAGCAGCGGACTGCGACATCGATATCAAGGCCTATCTTCGAATCGACGACACGGAACGGAATCGGGTTCGGAGTGCCGAACTTGTTGTCCATCAATTCCTTGGTGTTGAAATAATAGACACGCTGATCCTTTCCGGTATCTCCGCCGTAGGCGAAACGCTTACCGATGGTCTGGAATGTCTTTTTAATGCTGTCGCCGAGAGAACCCGAGAATATCGAGGGCTCCGTGGAGGCGTCATATGTAAACTCGCCGGGCTCCGCGCAGAACTCGACTACCTTGCCCTGCTCGACTATCATCATGCACTGTCCGTCCGCAACGGCTATACCCGAGCCGTTTGTGATGATGTTGTCGCTGCCCTTTGTGTTTGACGATCTGCCGCTTACGCGCTTCTGTCCTTTGGTAACAAGAAGCTCCTTCGGCATTGCCTCACAATAGAAAAATTCCTTCCACTGATCGGCAAGAACGCCGCCGACTGCGCCTACACCGGCTTTAATAAGTCCCATAAATAAAAACTCCTTTGCAATATTATTTTATTATATTATTTCGCGGGGTGATTCCCCTTTTCGACTGTTTATCCTACCGCTTCATCAAAGAGCAGCGGCTCGCTCTTCAAAACATAATCGGTTTTTCCGTCGCGTCCGTCATAGGTGAGCACTTTTCTCGCGGCCATGCCGCCCTTTTCGGCCTCTATGGCGGCGGTGGGAACAGTTTCGGCAAGGCTGCCGTCGAACTCATAAACCTCGCCCTTTTTGACCTTCACCGAGAAGAGGATACCGTCCGACTCCATCTCGTTATCGTCTTCGTTATACTTGAGCTTTACGAGCGTGACGGTGACTCCGTCAACATTCGAGACAAAGCGTATCCTGTCGTTCGGATAAATCGCGCTCCCGGTCTTAAAAATCCGCACCGGGTCGCCGAGAGCCCTGTATGACGCGGAGCTTGAATCGGTATAGAGCGAGAGCTCAAACGCATCCTTCGTCACATCGTACTCCGTCATAACTTCCTCGGTAGTCTGCATATCCCCGTCGCCGGTCGTCTCATCGGTATTGCCCGTTTTACCGCAGGCAAAAAGGGTGAGGGCGAGGACAAGGACCAGAAGAACCGACAGAATTGCCGAAATGCTTTTCTTCATTTTCAAACCTCCGTTCACGGCAGCAAAGTCCAAAGGTCGGAAATTGCGTCATATTCATATACCACCCTGTCAAGGTGGTTAAAGCACACATTTATCTCGCGCACGAAGCTGTCTTCGCCGCTTGTGCCGAGGGCATAGATATTGTAGCGGATTCCGTCCTGCTCCATATACTCGCCCGTATCCAAAACCGCCATGCCGGAATCGATATATTCGGCGAAGCCCTTGCTGCATTCGCGCATCTGTTTGACTGCCTCATCCAAGGGTATGTCATACTTCTCGCCGCGCTTTATCTCCGTTCCCGAAAGATTCGACGGAAGCGTCATTTTTTCGGAAGAGGTCGAGGTTATCGCCGCTTCTGCGGTCGTGCCGTCCGACGTTTCGGGAGCCGTTTTTTTGTCCTTAGCGCAGCCTGCCGACAGCATAAGGGCAACCGCCGTCAACAGAACCGCTGCCGTTATCAGCATTCTTTTCACTGCGGGGTCAAGCCTCCTTTTCGCAGGTTTCTTCTTTTTTGTCCGCCCTGCCGAAGCTCGACGAGGCGGAATAGGGATTCAGATTCTTTTTTGGCTCATCCCGCACACTCGCGCAGTCACCCGCCCAGCTGATGAGCAGAGTGCGCAGCAATATGATAAAAAACCATATTATGAGCAGCGAAGCGAACCACCATATGGAAATTTTAAGGATGAAATGGGCGGCAAGCAATATCCACGCGGGCACCGACCAGCCGAGGTTGAATACGAGGTTCATCAAAAAGCAGAGCATAAAGCCCCCGAAATCGCGTTTTCTCACGGTTTGTCTCCCCTTTCTTCAAATACATCCCAAATACTGCACATATATAATATCAAAAAAAATGTCCGAGCACACTACCCCCTCGGAGTAGTTTTGATCGAAGAATGCGAAAAGGCTCGGATATGCAATTTTACCGCACAACAAAAAGCCTGCGGTCGGAAGGGTCGGAGACAAGCTCCATATCGCTCAAATTTTCCTCAAGCACATCGAAGCATGAGGTGGCGACGGTCTTTATCTTCCCGTTTTTTTCCGCTTCGGCTCGCGTTATGCCGAAGAATTTGTCCATATTCATCATATCGTATTCCTGGAGTCCTACGCTGACGAGCTGCTCTGGCTCGATCTCTTTTCCGTTGAGCTCGACATTGAGCAGTCTCTTCTCCGAGCGGGAATAGACGACCCTGAGTCCGTGCGAGAGCTGGTAGAACTCCGTTTTTCCGTCGAGCGCCTCGTCGCGCAGAATATACATGAGCACCGAGCGCAGCTGTTCTCCGGTCAGATATATGCGCTCTATTTCATTTTTATACGGGAATATCTCCGCCAAATCCTGGAGCTGGACTATGGGGCCTAACTGCTCGTATCTGATACTGCCCGAGCCGAGCAGCATTATATCCAGACCGAGCGCATTCTTGAAAATATCGCTGAATATGCGCCCTATCTGCGTCTCTTCGTTGCGTTTGCGATGAAAATATTCCTCTTTGAAGCGGGTGACTACCCGACTGTATTTCACATCCGTCTGATTCTTATATTTTTCTATGACCCGCTCTAACTGAAGGTCGCGCTCGCAGTTGTCCTCGTTTATCGGAACGAGCTGCCAGGTGTAGCTGTCTATGCAATTGCCGTCGGTATCGACCATGATATCAAAGCGGCCTATCTGCGAGGTGCCGTTCGCCGCCTGAACTATCGGTATCCCGGCGACTACCGCAGGCTCGCTGAGCATTGTGTGGCTGTGGCCGCCGATTATAATATCGACTCCCCAGCGCGGGTCGAGATTCGCGGCAAGCTCCTTGTCCGCCTCAAAGCCGATATGGGTCAGGAGAACCGTAAAGTCTATATCGACGGACTGATAGCTGTTGCATATCTTTCCGACCTCTGCCGCCGCCTCATAGACATCGAGGAACGAGCCGATGAGCTTATCCTGCTTTGTTTGCGAGAGCACCTGCTCGGTAAGAAGTCCGATAAACAGCACCTTCATGCCGTCAATCTCGAGAATCTCGTGGGATTTGAAAAGGCGCGTGCCGTTATTTTTCAGATATATATTCGCATTGATTATCGGGAACTTTGCGCAGCGCTCTATAAATAAAAGATGCGCTATGCCGTAATCCACCTCGTGGTTGCCGAGGGTCACGACATCGGGCGCTAAAATATTCATTATTTCAACGGTCGACAGTCCCTTGTACTCGCTGTCTATGAGCGAGCCGCGGAACATATCGCCGGAGATTGAATAGACTACATTCCGCTCCTCGCGGCGCACCTTGCCGACATAGCCCGAGAGCATGGAGACCCCGCCGATAAGCCTGTCATCGACCTCCTTGGCCATAAAGTCGCCGTGCATATCGTTTGAATGAAGGAGCGTAAGCTTTTTCAGATGTTTCATTTTATTGCACACTCACCGAAATATTTCGCCGATTTGATTATAACAAAACAAAAAAGAATACGCACTACCCGAAACGGGTAGTATTGTCAATAGAGCGGATTTATCCACCCGTTTGATATCATGTAGAAAGCGAGGTCGACCGACCTTGCGAAGCCTGTTTTTGCGAGCATATTCTTCTTGTGGTACTTCACCGTGTCCTCGCTGATATAGAGCTCGGCGGCAATCTCTTTGTTGGTCATATGCTTGCACATCAGGCGCAGTATCTCCATCTCGCGCTCCGTCAGCGGCGCCTCGCCCTGCGGCATGGGGATGGTTTTCGGCTCGGGGAAGCATCCGCCGCCCGACATAACGTCGCGCGCGGTCTGCTCGAACTCGGAGAGGCTACGGCTCTTGTATATGAATGCGTGTGCGCCCGCCTCCTTTGCGCGCGGGGCATAGGATATCTCGTCAAAGGCGGTCATAACTATCACTTTTATATCCGGGAAGGCATCGCGCACCTCTTTTGTTGCGCGAAGTCCCGACGCGCCGCCCTCGGTGCAGACGTCCATAAAGACTATATCCGGCGAGAGCTCTCCGCACATTCTCACTGCATGGTCGGCGCAGGAAATCCCGCCGACAACGCAGAAATCCCCGCTCTCGTTAAACAGGCGCTCAAGGGATTCGCGCATTGATTCGTGGTCATCGACAACCAGCACTTTTGTCACAGGGTTTCACCTCCGGGAATAAAGACTGAAAGGACAAATCGGGGCTTCGTTTCAACTTTCACGCTGCCGTCAAACAGCCCGACTTTTCTTCGTATCGAGCTGAGTCCGCCGCCCTCGACGGGCTCGGACTTAGGCGGAATACCGTTGTCGGTTATCCTCATGGAGAAATTGCCGCCGCTCTGTCCGAGAGATATGTATACCTCCGACGCGAGTCCGTGGCGCACGGAGTTTGTCACCGCCTCGGTTATTATATCCATACCGAGCCACGCAAGGCTCTCCTTTGCGGGCAGGTTTCCGTCTATAATAAGCGTCACGCCTATCTCCTGCATGAGTCGGCAGAGAGTCTCCAATCTGTCGGCGGCGGTAGTCACGGCCTCCCTGCCGCTGAGCTCCTCCGGCAGGTTATAGGCGAATCTGCGAATAAGCTCCTCATCGGGCTCCTCGCCCTCGCGCAGGCTGCGGAAAAGCAGGGCGAGGCGCTGACCCAAAATATCGTGGAAGCGGCTGCGGATTCTCAGCATCTCCTCCTCGCGGCAGAGAAAACGAACCTCGGATATCATCTCCTTGAGCTCGAGTCCTCTGCTCTGAAGCATGGCGCGCTGGGCGTTTAGCTCATTCGTGAGCATCCACTGCTCGGTAACGTCCGCCGCCGAAAGCTGAACATAGCGTCTGTTTTTAATATATATATCGCATCTTGTGAAGAACCAGACCTTGCCGTCGGGCAGGATAAACACGGTTTTTCCGTCGATAACATTGGAGCTGCAGCTGTCCGAGACATCGCCCGAGAGCAGGCGTTCGTAGAACTTCTTTCCGTCCCTGTAAACCTCGCCGCAGAGCACCTGCATGAGCCTCTGCATACGCCCGTTTACAAGCAGTATATTTCCGTCCGGCTCGCAGAAAAGCAGACCCGAATGGAGCTCATCGAGCGCGAGCTTGACGGAATCGCGCGACAGCTCGTTTTTTATATCCCTGCGGCACACGCGCATAAGCAGCAGCGCGCGGGCAATCAGCAGAAGCTCCGCCGCGCAGAAGATGGCCGCCGCCGCTTTGTACGGCAGGAGGTCTATATACGGCAGGGAGACGGACGAGACGACCACACAGAGCAGAACATCATAGACTCGGCCGACACAGGCTACGGCTATGCACGACGCGACAACCGCCGCAAACACGCCGTATCTCATCACCTCATATTCGCTGCCTGCGGGCAGGAACATCCAAGCGTTCAGCTGAGCGCGCGCGACGATAATGAGCATAACCAAGCTCTGAGCCGTGACCGCTGTCTGAGAAATATATGCGGCCGTGCGTTTTCTGTCCCTGAACGCACTGCGCACCACCGTATAGACGAACGCAGCCGTCTGAAAGCCGACGCAGAAAACGGATATCATACATATGAGCACTCTGACGGGCTCCGTGAGAGAGTATAAAAACATCAAGGCGCTTTCCCTCCCTTCGGCACGCGCAGGCTGATGCCCGCAGTCTCATCGAGGTCCTTTACCGACACTGTGCCGCCGACACCCTCGACTGCCTTTTTCAGTTCGTCGCTCATAAACTCTTCGCCGCCGTCAAAGGACGAGGGGAGCAGCTTCATCTCCGTCATGCCGTCTGTATCGGCAAGACGCTCGAGCAGCGTATTTTCTTCACCCGCGCACGAATCAAGCACGGAATAGAAGAAATCGTACATCACGCTGCCGCAGCGCGGAGACAGCGAGCCTTTTGCGGTGCAGACGGTGCTTATTCTGATATCGGCGTAGGACGCGAACTCGGAAAGCTCGTCGATATAGACGGCCAGCTCCTCCGCAGGCATATCCCCGCCCTCCTGCTCCTTGAAGAACAGGCTGCATCTGCGCTTTATGTAGCACATCAGCAGAGTTATCCGGGCGATGTCCCGCTGCTTGTTGTTCGAGCGTTCAAGCCCGTCTATCATATCGTTCATGCGCTCGAGGTGGCGTTCCATCTCGGCGTTTAAAAGCTCCATGAGGCGCACGTTTTCCTCCGCCGCGGCGAGCCTGTACTTGCTCTCGCGCTCCGTGACAAGGAGCTTGTTTGCGGAGGTCAGCTTCAAGACGTTTTCGCGTATCTCCTGCTGCATATTGAGTATCTCGGCGATACTCTCCTGCCAAACTATCATGCCACCCGGTATGCCGTCGGCGTAGAGCAGGGTGTCGCCGTGCAGAAGAAGAGGATGCTTTATATCGTCGCGGAGCTTTTCCCAATCCTCGCGTGATATCGGCCGAGCACCGGCAGAGCTGAACTCGGCATTGCCCTCGGAGTCGATTATCTGCATTCTCAGGGGTGAATTGGAAAAGAGCACGGCATATTTTTGATTGACGGGCACAAGTCCCGTTCTCATCGCAAGCTCCGCAAACGCGAGCGCAAAGACGCACGAGACGGTTGTTATATCGCTGTCGCGCGCCACGGGAACGCCTGCGGCATATGCCGCGCAGTAAACGAAAAGAAGAACCTCGCTGAGTATCGGCAGAACGAGCCTCGAACGGTTGAAGCCGCGCATGGCCTTTCGCACCAAAATCGCGGTTGACAAAATCACCGCCGCGACGATAAAGGCAAAAATAAGATAATAGCCGAAGTTATATGTATAGCCTCCGCTGAAGGTTTTTATATCTTCAAACTTAAAAACCCAGCCGTGCAGGTCGTTTGTGAACACCGTCAAAAGCAAAACCGCATAGACGGCAAAGCCCGAGCAGACAAATATCTTGCGCTGCCGAACATTCCCGGAGGAATCGGTCATCAGAGACAGGATAAGCATAAGAAGCGGCAGACCCATCATAAAAACATAATAAGCATACCAGAGATAGCGCCCCATAACGGGGTTCCCGTCCGTCTGATATTTCAAAATACAGACGAGCATCCAGGCTATAACCATGCCGCCGAGCGCGCGGACAAGCATTCGGATATCCTTGCGCTGGACTCTGCGCAGGGCAAAGCCCATCCAGACTATCGCCGTCATTATGACAGCCGCGCCCAAGAGCTTATGCTCAAACGATTCCGCAGAGGAATACAGACGGCTTCTGAACACTCCGCGTTTGAAAACGCTGATAAAATTCTCCGTCTGCCTCGCAAATTCTACGGCATCGCCTACCCTTTCGGCGCGCCCGTATTCGGACAGAGACGGATAGTTTTCGCCCTGAGCTTTGTCGGCGCGGAAGCCCGCTGCGGCGATTGCATCCCCGACATTCTGCGAAAACTTCATCTCATAGCCCGACAAGACGCCGACTCCGTAGAGCAAAGTGCCCTCGGAGGGGATTATTATTTCGATATTTTTTCCCTCGCGCTTCATAAGCGCGGCCTGGTAATCCCAGCAGATATTGACGGGGGCGTCGATTTTGCCGTAGCTCAGCCTTCCGCTTTTGTTGAGCTTATGCAGCAAGCCGACTGCCTCGCCGGACATATAATTCTTCTCAAGCCCGTAAGACACGGCGGCAAAAAGCATCCGCTCATACCGGGACGTAAAGCCCACGGGACAGGATATATTTTCGAGATCGCGCCAGCCTTTTATCTCCCCGTCAAAGCGCGAGCGGTCAACGGCGATAACGGCGGCGGTGGCAAAATGCTCGTACCAAATTCCGCCTGTTCCCGCGTCTTTCGAGGCGCGTGCCTGAACGTCAAAGAGGGCAAACGCCTTATCCTCTCCGTCAACGGACGAGAGCAGAGATGAGAGACCTTTGCCGTCGCGGACGGTGCAGTCGGGCGCGATGTCGCGGAGCAGGTCAATATAGGCGGGGTCCGTATCGCGGGCAAACACAGTCTTTTCGTCCGACTTTATATTACAGCCCGAAAAGCAAAAAACGGCGGCAAAAAGCAGGAGCACAGCGACACCGAGTCTTCCCTTGTGCATCCGCCTCACCTCCGTCCGTGCGCCGAAGCGCAAAATTTCCGATACAGTATACCGAGTTTATTATATACCGAGTTTATTATATTATACTCAACCGTTAATTTCAACAAAAAGCGTTCTGTTTTTGCCATAGTTTGCACAAAAAGGTCAATTTACGGGCGGAGTGTTGAAATAAATCGCCGGCGCGGAAAATTATCTTGATTTTCGGAATGATATCGTGTATAATGTTTGCGTTCAGAATACCCGCCGGTGTGATGGAATTGGCAGACGTGCCGGACTCAAAATCCGGTGGTGGCGACACCGTACCGGTTCGACCCCGGTCACCGGCACCAATACCCCGTTCTTTCGAGCGGGGTATTTTTCTTTGTGGAACAAACTTTCCGCAGCCGGACTGCGCGGAGACGTTTTTTGCCCTTAAAGTTTCGTCTCGGGAACACCGAACAACACGTGTCGGTATTTTGACCAAATTGCCGCCGTCCCTTTTGTGAAACCTGCTCAAATATATCCGTGTACTTGAAAAGCCTTTTTACATATGGTATAATCTTTTAAAATTATGTGTAAAATTTTGCACATGAATTCGCACATGAAAACCGTATCGAAAAACCACACAAAAGGAAGGTAGAAATGAGCAAAGGAAAAAACAAGGCGCCGAGCGGAGCTATTAAGCACAACACCTACACCGGCAAAGAGCTGACAGGTTACTTAGTAGGTCTCGCAGGACAGAACATCATCTACAACATCATCGCAGGCGGACTCCAGTACTACTGGCAGTCAATTATTTTTTTGCCGGCGATGGCCATCTCGGTAATATTCTTCGTCGCCCGCGTTTGGGATGCTATCAATGACCCGATGATGGGTTCGATAGTTGACCACACCAGAACAAAGTGGGGTAAGTGCAAGCCCTACCTCATGTTCGTCCCGATCCCGATAGGAATCATTACCATTCTCACATTCTGCAACAAGACATACACCGACTACACATCGACCGGTGCGCATGTACTGATTATCGCCTGGGCGGCAATCTCCTACATTCTCTGGGGTATGTGCTACACCGTCGGCGATATTCCGCTCTGGGGTGTAACCTCGCTTATGACCGACGATGAGAACGACAGAGCAAAGGCTCTCTCGCTCGCCCGTATCGTCGCAAACCTCGGCGCTATCGGCATGCTCATCACTTTCGCAGGAAAGGCTCTCTCCCCCATGTTTCAGGAGAAGAAAGGCCTTGACCTTATTCATGCGGACAAGATGTCCTATATCATAATCGCCGTTATCCTTACGATATTCGCAACTATTCTCTTCCAGTTTTCCGGCTTCTCTGTAAAAGAGAGAGTTCAGCAGTCCGAAAAGAAGTACACCATGAAGGAGAACTTCAAAATCGCGATCTCCAACGATCCGTTCAGAAGGCTCCTCCTCTCGGGCATTCTCAGAAGCCCCATCATGCTTCTCTCGATCGTCGGTCTGTCGCTCGTTATGTACTACTTCTTCGACAACAACCTTGCCAATCTTGTTGTTGACGGCCAGCTTCAGATTATAAAAATCGTTCAGCTTCTGGTTATGGCTATCGGCCTTCTCGGCGGTATGATCATCGGTACTGCCGCCACGCCGAAGATGTCCGCAAAGTTCGGCAAGAAGCAGCTCTATAACTTCTATTCAATCGCCGGTGCAGTTCCCTATGCAATGATCTTTGTCGTCTATAAAATAGCCGGCGGCAACCTTATGCAGAACATGGTTTATGTCGTTTTGATGGCTGTTATGATGTTCGCGGCTTCCTGGGCAATGGGCTCGATAAACATTCTCCAGTCGATAATGATAGCAGACTGCGTTGACTACGAGGAGTACAAGAACGGCGTTCGCACCGACGGCGTGTTCTTCTCCGGCCAGTCCTTCATCACCAAGCTTGCAATGGGCGTTTCCTCGCTCATCTCCGGCTTCATTTATTCGGCTGTTCACTACACCGCCGAATACATCGAGACTCTTAACCTCGACCTGGCGGCAGGAAAGTATCATTTCTACGAGGCAAACGACGGAAAATACGCTATGGCGATGTTCCTGCTTATTTCCATTCCGCCCGCAATCGGTATGCTTCTCTCCGCTATCCCCACTCTCAAGTATTCGCTCACCGATAAGGAGCACACAAGAATCCTCAACGAGCTTATTGAGAGACGCGCAAGCAAGAATAACGGAAGCAACGACTGATTGTCTCCGACAAATCAATAAGCACGGCGGTGCAGCTCACTCGGGCTGCACCGTTTTTGATATGCATAATCATAACCACTAGTAAACTAGTGGTTTGCACAGCCCC
>ULUI01087590.1_pt1 | contig 12523 bp, 16 predicted proteins | sample 1958371 | NCBI WGS metagenome assembly ULUI01 (sample SAMEA4835756, study PRJEB28245) | human gut metagenome | biome: gut microbiome; material: fecal sample | place: Denmark | collected 2008
GCCGGAGGTCCGGACGCCTATTTTGCGACGATCCCGACGCGAGAGATCGTCGACGCCCTGCGTGAGCGGGGGATTCCCGCTCAACTCTCGTACTCCGCGGGCACGTTCGTGTGCAACAATCTCCTTTACTGCGCCCTGCACGAGAGCGCGCAGAGCTATCCCGCCCTGCGCTGCGGCTTTGTCCACGTCCCCTACCTGCCCGAGCAGGCAAAGGACGGCAATGCGCCGAGCATGGGTCTTGCGCTGATGACCAAAGCACTGGAGATCGCAGCGGAAGTGATCGTCGAAGCATAGAATTCAAAAGAAAAAGAACCGTCTGACTCCACGGTAGTTCAGATGGCTCTTTTGCATAGTTCATTCGATGTGGGAGCCTGTAACCGTACTTCGACCCCCAGAAAGTTTTCTCGCCCCACCGATGCCTTAATCAATTGTCCCCCAAACCTTGAACACGGGGCGGCATAACAAATAACCATCAAAATAACCGATGCTCGCACCGAACCCTAAACACTTACGGAGATCGTAACTCTGTTATCAAAATAGTCTGGCATTCGTATGGAAACGACGGAGAATCTCATTCACCAAATTCGAAGGTCTCCCGCCCGTTCACCGCGTCGAGCGCGAGCTGCGCGCGGGAGAGCTCGTCGGCGGTCTTTTCATAGTCCGCCTCCACAGCGGCAATGTCGTAGTTTGCGTAGCGGTAGTCGATGATGTTCGACGGCCGTACTGCTCCTCAACGCGCTCCTTGGGAAGGCGGCTCTTCATCTCGAGCAACTTATTCTTGAGTCTCGTGAGCTGCGGGATATAGACCAGCATCTCGTCGATGGTCATGTCAAAGCCATCGACAAAATGCGTCGTGTTGAAGCAGTTGATCGCGTGCTTAAGACGGCGGATCTTTTCTTCGAGCGCTGCAAGGCGCGCCTGCGTCTCGGCGTAATCATAGACCGGGCGCACGGACGCTACGTCCTCGCCCATCGCGGCGCGGAAGTCACGGCTGCGCGTTTCCTTGTCGAGCAGCGCGGTATATTCGTCGTTGAGCTTCTTCAAGAGCTTATTTGCCTCGGCGGAAGTGTAATTCATATTGTTCTGACCTTCTTTCTTATGCTTCAAAAATGACAGGGAATGGCAGCGTGGATCGGACTTGCGGTGGGAGATCAGAAACCGGACAATGCTCAAGCATATCCTCTGGCATAAAGGCCGATTCTTGCAGTAGAAAGCTGATCTCTGCTTAAAAACCGGAGAGGGATTCACCGCCCCTCCTAAAAACATTGACCTCAGGCTGTACGCTGCTGCAAAGGGCTGATTTTCTAAGAACATGATAAGGCAAGCGGGCGGAAAATGTCAAGATGCGGAGAGTTTCCCGGCAGGATAGAAAATTGGCAAGAACGAAGAGTTTATGATAATTGGCGTATGACAAAAAAGAGCTACCTGACTTCATTTGAAATCAGATAGCTCTTTTCTTGTGAATAATGAAATTCTGTTGCCAAATCGTTGCCGCAAGGGGCATCAAGACTTAAAAAGTCCAGTGTTTACGGACTTTTTTGAACCTATGAAATCATTCCCACTCGCTCCCAGAAACCGTGACCTAAACGATTTTGTATAGACCGTTTAGCTCCGATTATCGGGATTGCTTAGATTATCCAAGAATTACGGTGTATCATAATTCCTGTTGTCATCGTGTTGTCAGAATTTGAAAAACTTAATAGTCTCTAATCGCTTTAATAATTGAAGCTGTTTGCCATTTAACAATAGAGGTAGCGTTGCTTTTTACTTTAACTGATGTTTTTTCAGCGCCCCACGGTTCAATAGCAATGATTTTCTTCCCCATTTCTTGAGCAAGCTGAATTTCGATATTTATCCACTTACTATAAGTTGAATAAACCCCTGCAAGAATTAGAACACAACTTGCATGTTGCATTTGGTTGCGAATAGCCGCTTTCAATTGATAATCATTATTTGCATTATGTATTGGGTCATTTTTAGGAACAGAATAATTTTTATAAGTGAAATATTGGTCAGCGTCTAATAAGCTGATAAGTTTTTCGTAAGCATCACTATATGTCCACGAATGGCTTATAAAAAGATTGTATGTCATAATATTACCTCAATTCTCGTTTAAGATTTTCATAAAAAATAGGTGTTTCAATTTTCCTTCTGTTTGAGACACTCGAAAGTTCAAAGTTGCTATATTGCTCATTTAGTATTCTTTCTGTTTTCTTTCTTACAGATACATAAGTAGAGACATCGTTAATTGTTTTTAGTCTTGGCCAATAACTGAGAAAACTAGGTAAAACTACATTTTCTTTTAAGTAACTGGCTGTTGGCATATCAATTTGTGCTGACATGCCTATTTCGAAAGGAACCCACCAGGAATGCTTTGTTGCTTCAGTCATTAAAACAATAATATCTGTGCACTGATTAAGTTGATTTTTAATGTGTTCTGTAAGTGTTTTACCTCCGCCATTTATGCTACTGTCGAGAACATCTAAATATGCGGAAACGCCCTCATCTTCAAAAGCTCTTTTTAACAACAAAGCTTGAAGACTATCTGCATCCTTATGCGATATAAACACTTTCATTATTTATCCTCCTGTACAAGAACATATATGTGCTATCAACGCCTTTACTACCGGGTAAAGAATTGAAATAGAATAAAGGATAATAAACATCCAAGGAATGAATTTTTCTATTTTAGTCAATCGCACATAATCATATTTGTTATTTAACCTATCCCATTCGCTTGTAAAAGGCGCTAACGGAAGCTTTGATTCTATTTCGTTAATTATTTCATATTTTACGCTATTTAATTTCTTATAACTGTTAATTGTGCAAATCCATAAAATACAGATTGCAATACCTATTGCCGAAAGTAAAATACTCCTATAATCAAGCGTAAAAGTTATAACCGCAAACAATGCTGTGTTAAGAGTAATAAATATATTGTTAGAATTATTGCGCTTTTCAGATATTCCATTTGCCTCTGCAATACAAGTTTTCCACTGTTCCAGTACTACACTTTCGTAGTCTCCCGCAAAGGCTTCTTTTTCTATCATTTCAAGTTTCATATAATTCATTTTCCTTAGTTATTGGTTAAATCCTTTATATGTACCAAATCCAAGCATATATGCCGCCATTGCTATGGCCAAGTCCTCAGATTCGATGTTTTGTTTTGATGCTAATTCCCTCAACTCGTCGATAACAGTATCGTGCGGGACAAGTGTGCCATCGAGATCTTCGACCGCTTTTTCGATAACCGAAGGAAGAACCATACACATCTGATAAAATGCATCATCTTGTCCGGTTACAAGAGCATAAAACTGGTCAAGACTGACTCTGCGAATCAGCTTATGTCCAACTTTACGCTTATCAACCGTCGTTTCCCATTTTATATTCTGTGATCGTTGGGCGATGGCTTCTACCAAGAAACAAGCGCAATCATCGTCGGTAAGTAGCTGGTTTTGCATCTTAATAAATGTCTTTCCTGCTGAAGCGGAGTTCATCGTGTTATGTTTGTTTTTCATCTCAACATACACTTTATGAACGCTTCCTGCATCAGGAATAGAAATGCCATCTGCATTTTCGTAAATCACATCCCATCCGCCTTCCTCTCCGTTCGGCGGAACGTGGCAATTTGCTATGTACTGAAAAATACGCTGATGGAAATATCCGATGTCATTATTATTGGATTTGTCACGCTGTCTGAAAATTTCGTTGCTCACGATCTCGTCCCAAGAGGAATGATAAACCGTTTTATCGAAAATCAGCTTAATGGGATCAATGATGTTTTTATATAAGAAGCATCCAATCCAGTCCCCACGCCACTTTTAGGCCACAGGTGTAGGAGTAGTCAAGAAATAACCGGCTCTCCTACACCTTTTTCGACCTCTAATCACTACTTATGGATCTGCCCGAGGGCTTCTTTCAGCTTGTCAAATCCGAACATTGCCGCATAAGCCACCATGAACGCGAGGACCACCGCGGCAAACACCATATACCACACAACAGCGATCCCCTTGATGGAACAATATGCAAAGAAAGCGCCGAGCGTAAGCACCAGCGAAACGATCATCGCCAGAGCATTCGTCGGCAGCTTGTCCCAGGTTACTTTCTTGAGTACCTGTACCACAATGTTCGTCAGCACCACCAGCACGCCAATGATGCTGATGATGACAGACCAGTTCAGTACACTCTCCATATTCTTTTCCTCCTGTTATCCCACTCCGTCTTCAGGCGGAGTAGAATTTCCCTTGTCAGGCCATGAGTTGTTCTTGCTCAGGTTTTCAAACAGCGCCTTGAGACCGTAGATCAGCACAACGCCGATGATCTCCTTAAGCGCGACCTGTGATAAAGCCTCTGCGATCTGCTCCCGTCCGAGCAATGCAAGGATATAGCTGCACCATACCCATGCAAGTCCGTTGAGAATGCAGACCCACACGATAATTTTCATCGTGGTGACCTTGAACCCTGCTTTGGAAGAAGACGGGGGGTCCTTTTCAGGAACACCCCCATCCCCCTCCAAAATATCAGTGAACGGTTCTGCTTCTTTGCAGGCTTTCATTTTCTCGGAAAGGCCGATGCCCCACCTGCTCACAGCGCCGCCACCTCCTTCTTATCCTCGTCCTGAAGGAAGTCTCGTTTATTCAGCCGGACCTTATACACCTCTCGAATGTTCTCAATGGCAATTTCCGCGCGGCTGTTTGGATACTCAGGGTTCTTTTCGCAATAATGCTCGTACTTGTCGATATACCCAAGTACCTCTACGAATTCTTCCTTCGTATGACGGATCGGACGAAGCAGCTCATTGTTAAAGCGGAGGATCGCTGCCCGCCAGTCATCGGCCCGGCCTTGATCATCCGTTTTGATATGTGAGTCCAGCTTTTTCTCGATCTCGTCGAGGCGCTTTGAAATGTCAGCATTGATCGCCTTGCCAATGGCTTTGGCGAGTGCTGACCAGGGGTTGATTTTGACGGGGGCGATTTGCACCAGGGTCATAAGGATCAGGAGCAGACCGCCCCCGCCGGCTAAAATCTCTTGAATAGTCACATCTCAATCCTCCGGTGCGATTATTTCGCCTTGAGCATGGCGACGAGCTCCTCATACTCGCTTCCGGTCAGCTTGCTGGCTGCGAAGAAAATGTCGATCTTCTCCTCAAGGCCGTTGGTCTGGCCGCGCTCGATCATGCGCTTCAGAGTGCGATACAGCATAGTCGTTTTCCTCCTTTCTCAATTATTCCGAGAGACCCAGCTCAAGCAGGGTCAGTCGGTATTCGTGATCCACGCTCATCGCGTCCGTATCCTGGACGATGGAGTCTGTGTTTTTCTGAGCGCGGAACAACGCATCGTTACTGCGGTCGACCTCATTGTCCTTACCCTTTGCAAGGTAGGTGTCGTAGTTCTCCCGCACGCTGGCAGCAAGTCCGGGCCAACTCTCGACCTCAACGCAGTATTCGTCATACTGGAACCCGTCAAGGCCTTCCTTGTCCTCGGCATCCTTAGCGATCTTGCACGCCTCCACATTCTGGTAGAGACGGACAAGACTTCGTTTGGTACCGGGGATCTCTTCCACAGTAAAGCTGCCGGGGTTGACCATTCCCTGTACTTTCATGAAAATCACTCCTTTTTATGCCGCCTGGTATGGCGGATATAATGCCTGAAGTCTTCTGCACTCCTTTCGGACGACTTTCTTCAGTGCAAACATCGTCTTTGGCTGATAATGTCTGTCCAAAACCTGCTGATGGTTGCATTTGCGAAGCTGTCCGAGCCGTGAGATCAGCCCCGAAGCCCTCTTGAATGAGATGACGCGGTTCCTGTCTCGCCGGTAGTAGTAAAGATGAAGCGATTGCTTGAGCCGGAATAGATTGTGCTTTCGCAAGATCGTGTAACCGTGTCCGAATCGGTATCCCAGAGCCGATGGTAAGCGCGGACGGCGGTGCCGCTGCTTTTTCTTCGGCAAAGCCTGATGCGCTCTTTCGACCTTTGGCGTAAACCCGACGCGAAATATCTGCCAGTTACCTTTGATCTTCATTCCGATCTCGGCAAGCCACTTCTTGATATCCTCCAGCAGCTTCCTCAGCTTTCGCTTGTTTGAACCGAAGATCGTGAAGTTGTCCATCTGCCGCAGATAGTGTGATACGCCATACTGCTTTTGATGGATCATCAGATCTAAGGGCTGGAGTGTCAAATGGAGAAACCATGCGGAGAAGAATGCGCCGATGAGGACTCCGTATTCCATAATGGCGTCGCACAGCCAGAGCGTTTCGGTGTCCTTGAACACCCGCTTCAAGGCTTCGATGACATACGGCGGGTCAAGCTCCTCAAAGCAGTGGTAGATGTCGCACTCGCAGCAATACTTCGTGCCCTCCACATCGTTCTTCATCCACTTCTTCAATGCCTTGACGCCGTAGGAGTTCCCTCGGCCGGGGACGCTTGCGATGCAGTACCGGTCCATGCTCCGCATAATGTGCGGGATCATCGGCTGCACAACAGCGTGGTGAACATATTGGTCCGGCCACAGAAGCGGCTCGTTGATGTCTCTCCCTTTGCCTTGCCGCTGTCCGCGTTGCGGTCCCAGCGCCGTCGCTTGAGGGGAGGGTGCATGTGCTCGTCTCCGTCGACCAGACCTTGGATGAATGCTCGGAGCTTCTCCACATATTCATCCATATTATTTTCGATCTCAATGACCTTTTTGTTCAGGCTGTGATTGCCATTTCGCCGATGGCCGGCGTTCACTTCCTGAATTGCCAGACGAAGGTTTTCGTCCGATATGATCTCTTTGTAAACTCGAACTCGTTTCATCAGGGATGTTTTTCCTCCTTGTAGCCTCACAACCGTTCCAGCGCCGCGGGGTGTTCCAAGGCGAGACCTGGCCCGAAGTGTACTAAGCTATGTCCTGTCGGCTTTTCTTCAGCAAGTGCTGTGCGGTCAACCGTGCGATATAGAAAGGGTGAGGAACCCCTACTACCAAATGGAGGGTTAGCCTGTGGCTCAGCAAGGATGCGACAGCCGATGTTGTCGTTCGTGTTCGACGCGTTGTTGTAGTTGATGTAGAACGGACCGTGATTCTGGTTCTGGTTATAGTTACCGCCATGGTACAGGCACGGATATCTACCATTGAAGTTCCAGTTATCCGGGACCATCGTCTGCTGCACAGTTGACCCCATGTTAAATTGTTGTTTTTCTTAAAATATCAGTGAAATGCAAGGGGAAGGGGCTGCAGCCCCCTCACCCCTGCACCTCTACCTCTTCAGGGGAACAGTCACGCCGCCTTTGGCGGGCGTTCCTGGAGGCGACAGCCGATGAAGCCGCTCGTGCCCGACGCGTTGATGTAGCCGATGTAGAACGGACCGTGACCCTGGTTCCGGCTATAGTAACCGCCATGGTACAGGCACGGATATCCACCATTGAAGCCCCAGCTATCCGGGACATAGGTCGTTTGACTGCCGTTTGCCGCGCTCGGGAACAGTGCCCATGCAAGACCGCTTGCTGTCGGAATGGTGAAGTCGGACGGATAGCCCGAAGAGGGCGTGCCGACCAGCGTGCCATTCGCGCTGTCGCTGAAGTTGTTGGGATTGCTGATGACATTCAGGCCGTTATTGTTGTAATAGCAGCCGTCCATCCAGTCATAAACATTGTCCCACCAGCCTTCGATGTTGCGATACTGCGTGAAGCCGTAGCTGTCGCGGCTTGCCGCGGTCGTACCGGTGTGGTAACCCATCGCGTCGGTCTGACCGTTGTTCATCTTGGAATTGCTCGTAGAGCAGCCTCTGCCGATGCGCTCACCGTTCCAATCGGCAAACTCCACAAGGAACAGCATGTTCACATACCAGAACTGAGCGAAATCCATCTGCCAGAAGTTAGCGCCGAGGTTATGAATACCGCTGCGCGCCTGGCTTCTCGTGATGTTTACCTGCTGTGCGGCGCCCGTGGTGGACTTATAACCGCTGGCGCAGTGATAACGGCCGATGTAGGAGTAGTCCAGCTCGCCAAGGCCGTCCCCGCGGTCCCTGTTTACAGGGTCAACGGAGAAGCCCTCGACATAACCGTCCGCGATCTGGAGCTTCAGCTTCTTTCCGGTCTTTGTCCACTTGAACCAATACTTCGGCTCTTTGACTTCAACGCCGCCGCTGCGGGTCTCCTTCACCATGCCGGACCACGGCATCAGGTTGTCGAATGGAGAAGAACCTCCGCCGTTGTTTACTGCGGGGTTCGGTTCAGCAAAGCCGGCCGCCGCGTCCGTGCGCTTGCCTCTGGTGGAGCCGCCGCTTGTCCAATCCCACTCAACGCCGTAAATCGTGACGAAAGCGGCCGTCACATTGACCGTCGTATCAGAAGCCGCCTTGTAGTTCGTGCCCTCGGCGACCTTGACTGTGATTTTGGCCGTGCCGGTCGTGTCATTCACGCTCTCAACGGTCACAACGCCGGTGCTTTGATTGATGGATTTGATATTCGCGACGCTCGTGTTGTTCGAGGTGGCTGTGATCGTACCGTTGCCCTTGCGGTTCACCGTAAAGGTGGCGGTCTTGGCACTGCTCTTCAGAACGATGGAGCTCGGCGAATTGGTCACGCTGTTCGCGGCCTTGCCGATCGTCCACGATGCTGTCTTGCCTCCGGTGCTTCCGTCTGACCACTTGTAGTTGGAAGTCGGCGTAAAGGTAGCGCTGTAAGTGCCTGCGTTGGTAGCGGCCGTCACGGAAACGGTCATCTTTGCCGAGTCATAGGCGGTATTCCACGAAGGAGTCTTCGGGTTGCCGTCATAAGTCAGCGTGCCGTTCTGGGCGGGGACCGCCGCGATGGTAGCTCTGCCGATGGTCCACTTGATGGTCTTTGCTGCGGTCGTACCGTCCGTCCACATACCCTTCTTCAAGGTAAAGGTCGCCATGTACTCGCCGGCATTCGTCTTGGCAGATACGCTCACAGAGGAGTTCTCATTGTCGAAATTCTGCCACTTCGGCGTCTGGGCGCTGCCATTGTAGGTCAGCGTACCACTCTGCGAAGGAATGGAAACGAGAACCGAGATGATCGTCCACTTCACTTCCTTGGCGCCTGTGCTGCCGTCGGACCACTTGTAGTTGGAAGTCGGCGTAAAGGTCGCCGTGTACTCACCGGCAGCCGTACCAGAGGTATCGCCGCCAATGGTCATCTTGTTGGTGTCATAGCCGTTCCAGCTCGGTGTCTTGCTCGTGCCGTCGGCAACAAGCGTTCCTGTCTGCGTCGGCAAAGCCGAGATGACAGCGCGGTCGATCGTCCACTTTACGCGGGCCTCATCCGTGCCGTCCGGGAACAGATAGCCGTAGGACAGCTTGAAGATCGCCGTGTAACTACCTGCGTCAGAGGCGCTCGTAACGCCGGAGATCTCCATTTTGAGTGGATCGTAGCCGTTCCAGCTCGGCGTCTTATCCGAACCGTTGTAGGTCGGGATGTTCGTCTGCGTCGGAACGGAAATGGTCTTGCCCTGCACCGTAACGACAAGGTCTGTGCTCTTCGTCACACCTTCGTAGGTGTATTCAAGCTTCATGACCTGACGCCCCAGTGTAGAGAAGTTCGTCGTCGGATAGGTGTAATCCAGTACCGCCGCCGTGCTCCCGTCCGAGAAGGTCGCTGTCACGACCATGCCCGTCGGATCAAGGCTCTCCTGATACTGGTAGACCGTCTTGGTCGGCTGTGTGGTGATGGCGATGCTGACAAGCACCTTTTTCACCGTCACAGAAACCGTCGCGGTCTTCGTGATGCGACCCTCGGTGTAGGTGATGACAACTTCGCTCACCCCGTCCGTAAGAACGGAGGGAGAGACGGTGTAACCCGTCACATTTGCCATCAGACCTTCGCCGTAGTTTGCCACAACGACCATGCCGGTGGGGTCGAAAGTTTCACCGGACTTATAGACCGTCTTGTTGGGCGGGGTGGCGATAGTCAGACTTTCCATCTTCGGAGAGCCGCTGCCACCGCCGCCGGAAAGGTTGAATACCTTGCCAACATTACTCATTTGTTCCGACCTCCAGTCGAATGATAAAGACGGACAAGTCAACGGTCGGCGTCGTATCGCACCGGAAAGTCATCTGCCCGCTTGTGGTTACATTGCCTGCGCTCACGCCATAATTGTCGTACACATTACGGGTACCGGCGTCTGCGCCTACAAAATAAATATAGTTGCTGTCAGCTAAGAGGGAAGCATGTGCAACAGTCTGCGCTCCGCCGCTCCAATTCGCGGCCGGCAGAGTAACAGAGATGCCGATATGCTGGAGATCCTCCAGTCCGGCGGCAACAAGCTCCGCCAATTCAGCTACCTGCTTGGCGGAATCCCTCTTTCCCGCAAGTGCCAGCTTTTTGAGCTGGTCAAATGTGGAAAGCTTATGCTCTGCCATGTGTTGTTACCTTCCTTTCAAAAGGTGGAACGGGGGGGGCAGGAAGCCCCATCCCCCGCTCACATATGCTGGATCAGACGGTAGCCTGAGCGCCGAAGACTTCGGTCAGCATGGCGTCGACTTCCGCGTCAGTAGCCATCACGATGTCAGTCTTCTTGACAAAGGTTTCGTCAACCTGGGTCTTGGTGTAGTAAGACTCAAGGGCGGTGCTGATCGCGGCAGTCACCTCAGTCGTCTTGGCGTAATCGCCGATGCTCAGAGCATTGATCGCCTCGGTGATGTAGGCGACAACGGTGGTAGAGGTCGCACCCTCGGGCAGCGTGCCGACAAGAGTCTTCAGGTCGGCGATAGCGGTCTTGTTCTCGCTGATGCCGCCGGCCATCTTGGTCGCCTCAGGGCCGTGCTTGGCAACCCAGTCGATCAGCTCCTTGTAGCTGTTGACCACATTGTCATCGGTCACATCGGTGGCGAACTTGTTGATAGCAGCGTCGATCATCTTGCTGATGGAGCCTTCGCCGTCGCCGGTCAGGGTATCCAGGTCAGCCTGCTTCGCCTTGGCGTCGATGATGGCCTTCAGAGCGGCAGCCAGATCGCTCTCAGCAACCTCGGACTTGTAGGCCAGAGCCGCCAGACCGTGAACGGGAATATCAACGCCGTTGGCGGAGATGGTGCCGTTGGTCTTGCCCTCAGCGATGAGGATGTCGGCGATCTTATCGGTCAGGGCCAGCAGAGTGCCGTTGACCTTGATGCCTTCCAGCTTGTTAGGCTCGCCGCCGGCAGTCACCAGGTCATTGACCTTAGTGGTCAGGCCGGCAACCTTAGCGTCGACAAGGCCGATCTCATTCTTGGTGCGCAGCGCCAGTTTCTTGAGCTGTTCAATAGTAGTGTGCTTGGTAGTAGACATATTGCATGTCCCCCTTAAATATATTTGTTCACAGCTGTTCGCCGAAAACATCATTGAGTAGGTCATCCACTTCTTTGTCAGAAGCGGTGTTGTCGGGTGTGCTTCCACCAGGGTCGCTCGAAGCAAAGGCGTCGTTCAGCATATCGTCGACCTCTTTATCCGAGGCCGTTCCGGAAATGCTCTTCTGAATCTCAACGATCACCTCGGTCAGCGTCTTGTTGCCAAAACCCGCCGTCGATGGGTCACCGATGATTCCCATGATCTGCTTGTAGGCTTCATCGCCCATTGGGTCTCCGGAGCCGCCTGTGCCAACGCTGATATTGGCCGGGAAGAGGATCTTGCTGGTCACATGCCAGCCAGTCGACTTCCGTTCCTCGCCCTTGACGCCATAAACGGCGATCTTCAGCGGGATACCGCCTTTCTTCAGGCATTCGCCCGGAATGTCACACTTGTCCTCGCTCAGCACCACAGCCATGCTGACGCCGCCTGCCTCAAAGAGCGCAGTCTTTGCAAACCCGTCCCAATCCTTGCTGAAGGCGAATTCGACCGGATAAGGCGTCGCTGCGTTCTGGATCAGTGTAGTGTCCTCCACCAGCGTGGTGAAGCAGCTTTTGATCGCGATTTTCAAATCATTCGCCTCCTTCTTCGGCATTGACCGACAGTTCAAGACGCACGATGTTCACCGTGATGTCTTTGATCGGGTCGGTATCGTTCACAAATGTGATGAAGCCGGTCGTGGAGATGTCTTTCGGACGCACATTGCATTCGAGGTATTCTTCACGGCTGGCTTCATATGCATCAATGAGGTATTTGTACTTGGCAGCGGCCACAAGGCGGCTCTCCGCCACAGTGATGGAACCGTTCGACCATCCGGAGGCCGGCAGCACCAGATCGAAATGGATGCCGAGCACATCGCCCGTACCAGTTCCGTTCAGGCCGTTGTAGACGGCAATGTTGTACTTGCTTCCGTCTGTCATCGTAACGGTGTAAATATCAGTCGAGCCGGGCGTATGATTGCCCTGCGTCAACTGAATGCTCTGGATACCGTTGCCGGTCGGACCGATTAGTTCGCAACTGATGTTGGTGTTCACATAGGCGCCCTTCTCAGCGTCCCAGATCCACCAGGTACCGTTTTCCGGTTTGGGTGGTTTGCCGCTGTACTGCTGTGCGGTCGCGGCGCTCTCTGCGGCAGACTCCTGGTAAGTCTTGGCGTTTGCTTCAGAGTTCTCGGCGGACTCACGCGCGTTCTCAGCGGCCGTTTT
>ULUI01067934.1_pt1 | contig 12350 bp, 10 predicted proteins | sample 1958371 | NCBI WGS metagenome assembly ULUI01 (sample SAMEA4835756, study PRJEB28245) | human gut metagenome | biome: gut microbiome; material: fecal sample | place: Denmark | collected 2008
TATCTCCTCTTCTTTTACTCCGGATATGCCGAACGCCACGCTGACCACGGCGTGGATATCGAGCCTGCGCGGGCTGACGGCACGGCAGTTGGCATACTGAGTATAGGCGCGCACATTCACGCAGCAGTTTTCATCCGCACCCTTGAGATCGGCGTATTTTGAAAACGGATATGTCTGCTCGAAGCAGCAGACCGTCCCCTGCTCGTCGGCATAGATGACGCACACGCCGGCTGAACCATCCGCCGTCGCTCTGTCGCCCGCAGTTTGGACTGCGGTTATGCGCGGAGTGACAAGGCATTTGAGCACGCGCCTGATATCCGGGCAATAATCCGGCAGGGTTATATCGGCATCTATCGGCTGTTCCGCAGTGCAGCTGCCGAGCGTCTCTTCGACACCGACCGACTGCGTTATAACGTTGATTTGCATCGCATTCCTCTCCTTAACAGAAAATGTCAATGCATTTATATTCCGCCCATGTCCCGCGTATGATAAAAACCTGCGCGGTGTTTTCAAACGTACTTTAGCACTCTTTTAATCAGAGTGCTAAGTATTTACAATTTGTTCACATATCACTGTATTCTTTTTTAACAAAGCAGGGGTACTATATAATCAAACGAAGGGAGCGAGAGCCCCAGAGAAGAAAGAGAGTGAGTCCGATGAAAATCGGAGAGCAGTCAGACAAATAAAACAACCACTTCAATATGAATAACAATAAACATCAAACGGAGGAATCAATTATGTTTGAACTTACACCTTATGAACGCAGACATCAGCGTGCACTCTTTAATCCTTTCAGAGATATGGAAAACTTCGAGAAGAACTTCTGGGGCGACATGGCCGCAACAGACTTCAAGACCGATATAAAGGACAACGGCAAGGAATATGTGCTCGAGGCAGAGCTGCCCGGATTCAAGAAGGAAGACATTCACGTCGACATTGAAGACGGCTACATGACCATCAGCGCAGAGCGCAGCAACGAGACCGAGAAAAAGGATGACAAAGGCAACTTTGTCCGCCGCGAGAGGTCTTACGGCTCGTTCAGCAGAAGCTTCGATGTCTCGTCCGTCAAGACCGAGGACATTACCGGCGAATACAAGGACGGCGTTCTGACCCTGACGATGCCCAAGAAAGAAGAAAACGTGCCGACATCGAGAAGGATCGAGATCGGCTGATAAAATGCAAGCGACCCCGGAGGGAATACCCTCCGGGGTTTTGTGTTTTTATATGTGCTTTTTATAAGAGTTACTTCATCCCGTGTTTTTTCATATAATTCGCAATGCAGTCGAGCTCGCTGAAATATATTTTTTCGCCTTTCACTTTCATGAAATGCTCATGCCCTTTGCCGAGCAGGAGGAGGATATCCCCTTTCTGCATATGGTCGAGGGCATATTCTATTGCCTCGGCGCGGTCGGTTATCTTGACATACTTACCCGCTCCGCCGCCTTTTTCGACCCAGCCGGCTATCTCGTCTATTATTGCATCGGGATCTTCAAAGTCCGGGTCATCGCTCGTGATTATAATAAAATCGCACATCTTTGCGCTGACAAGACCGAGCTCCTGCCTGCGGATAGTCGCTTTGTTGCCTGTCGAGCCAAAGAGCGCAACAACGCGGTTGGGTTTATAATCGCGGACGGTCTCAATGACATTCTCCATACTAAGACCGTTGTGAGCATAGTCTATAATTACGCTGTAATCATCGCTGACATGGACTATCTGCATTCTGCCGTCGATGCTCACATGCGAAAACGCCTCGCGCATTTTTTCAACGGGTATGCCCATCTTGCGCAGGAGCGCGACGGACGCAAGAACATTGTAGACGCTGAAAAATCCCGGCATACTGACCTGCGCGTGCCACGGGGAATCAAACTTGCTCTTGCAGTCGAATTCTATTCCGAGGAAGCCCGGGCGGCGCAGAGGATTTATATTCTCTGCATAGTAATCGCACTTTTCGTCGAGTCCGTAGCTTATCACCTCGCCCTTTGATGCGGCGGCGATATCGTCGAAGAACGCATCATCGCGGTTGGCGACAGTGAAGCTGCTGTGGACATAGAGCTGCTTTTTCCAATAGGCGTATTCTTCAAACGTCTTATGCTCGTTTCCGCCGATATGGTCGGGCGAAAGATTCGTGAATATCCCGGCATAGAATTCAACTCCGTGGACGCGGCTCATCTTGAGCCCTATCGACGAAACCTCCATGCAGACAGCCTCACAGCCGCCGTCCGCCATCTCGCGCAAAATTTTCTGAAGCTCATATGATTCGGGGGTCGTGTTGACGGTCGGTATTTTTTTGTCGCCGTAGAACGCGCCGATAGTGCCGATAACGCCTGTTTTTATGCCGCAGTTTTCGAGCGCACTGCGCAGGATATAAGTTATGCTCGTCTTGCCCTTCGTGCCGGTTATACCTATCATTTTCAGCTCATCCGCAGGGTGGCCGAAGAAGTTTATGCTCATCTGCGCGAGGTCGCGGCGCGTGTTTTCGCTCATCAGCACGATTGCATCATCGGGCAGGCTGAGCGCCTCTTCCGCAACGAACACGCGGCAGCCGAGGTCATATGCGCTCTTTGCGTATTTATGTCCGTCAGTTGTCTCGCCTTTCATGCAGACAAATGTCGTGCCCGGTCTTGCCTTGCGCGAGTCGTAGACTATATCGCATATATCCGCCTGCGGATAATCACCCGCAACGGTCGTGCCCTCAAGCAGTTCTTTCAGAAACATTGTATCTCTCCCGTGAAGTCTTATTTTTCAAACGGTCTTATAACAAAGCCGAAATTGAGTTTCTTTTCGTCGATACGGCGAAGCGCACGCTCAGGGTCGTTGTGATACTCCGCCTCGCTGATTCCCGTCATGCGCCAATCGAGGCTGACAACGGTATCGTTGAGAGGTTCAAGCTCAAAATCATGCTTCGTATCTTCGAGCATCTGCGCCGTGAAATGCTGGGCATTGAAGCTGAAATGCTCCATGCCGAACGGCTCGAATCTGAGTCCCGCCGCGTTTGAATAAACCTCGGCAAAACGGGTGCCGTAATGCGCGCCGTTCTCCTGCGGGCGGATATAATGCTCAAAATTATCCGTCGCCGTTGTGTTCCAGAGTCCGAGACGCTGAGACTTGTATCTGTCGACATAAGCTTCTCTCGGACCGAAGCCGAAATAGCTGACGCTTTCATTTTCCGCAGGCATAAAGAGCCTGTAGCCGACTTTCGGCAGTATCGGGCATTTCTCGATAACGTCGCCGTCAAAGCAGAGCGTCACGCAGCCGTCGGGCGTGAATTTGTAATCGACATCGGCGTGGATAACCGGCGGGCAGGACGGGCCGCCGATTGCTATCTTCGTCTTGATGCACACGCCGCCGTCCGTATTCGAGACGAGGCAGGAGTATGTTTTCTGCGCGGCATATCTGAAGTTCTTGAGCCTCCACATTTCCGACGAGCCTCTGTTATAGCAGGGCGCGCGCCAAATCTGCGGCTCAACGGGTGCGCTCAGCAGCTCTTTACCGCCGCAGGTTATAGAAGATATGCGCCCGTAGGGCTTATCAAAAGTATAGGCGATATTTCCCGCCTTGATAACCGCGAAGCGGTCATTTTCGCTGAGCTCGACTCTGCCATCTTTTGACACATAGGGCGTATAGTCCTTGAGTACAAACTGCTCGAAGCCCGTTTCAAAGCCCTTTTCCGCCCAAGGGGTATCTTTCGCCGAGACAAAGCTCAGAGTCAGCAGGCAAGACGGGAGCGAGTCAAAATCTGCGGGGTCAAAAAGCTTTACAGTCGTGCTCCCCTGCGCGGGTGTTGAAAGTACAGCAGTCGTGCCCTCTGAAACAGTCTTGCCATTCTCTGAAAGAGTCCAGTGAATCGTCATATCGTCGAGAGTGGTAAAGCGTCTGCGGCTCGTGACGGTCACGCTGCCATCGCCATTATATTCAGCCGAATACTGCTGATAGACGCGCTTCATATCGAAATAGCCGGGGCGCGGAGTGCGGTCGGGATAGACGAGTCCGTCAATGCAGCAAATTGAGCTGTTCGGGAAATCGCCGAAGTCGCCGCCGTAAAAATAGCGTGCATTGCCGTTTTCATCCGGGACATTGACCGCATGGTCGCACCACTCCCAGATGCAGCCGCCGAAATTGTTGTCATACTTCTCGACAAGATCCCAGAACGGATAGACATCGCCAGTGCTCATCGAGCAGACATATTCGCACATATAGAAAGGCTTCTTATATTCTTTATTATTGAGATAGTTCTCTATATATTCCGTGCCGGCGTACATACGGCTCTCGACATCCGAGATATCGGCAAAATTTTCGCCCTCGGGGACAGCCTTGAACTCGAGGTGGGAGTTTTCATAGTGAACAAGAGCGCGGTCATCGCGCGAGCGGATATACTGCGCCATCGCTCGATGGTTGACACCCGCTCCCGACTCGTTGCCGAGCGACCAGAGCACGACACAGCCGTGGTTCTTGTCGCGCTCGAAGAGTCTCTTCGCCCTGTCGACATAAGCATCGCGCCACTCGGGAGCGGACGAGAGATGCGACCAGCGCGTCCAGTCCCATTCGCCCTCCCAGTCGTAGCCCATGCCGTGGGTTTCGATATCGGCTTCGTCGGTCAGCATTATGCCGTATTTATCACACAGCGCGGGGAAGCGCGGATCATTGGGATAGTGCGAGGTGCGGATCATATTGCAGTTGGCTCGCTTTATGAGCATAATATCCTCAATCATATCATCGAGCGTGACGGCGTGACCCGTGACGGGGTTTGAGTCGTGGCGGTTGATGCCGCGAGCCTTGACTGCTTTTCCGTTTAGAAGGCATATCCCGTCCTTTATCTCGAAGCGGCGCACCGCAGTATCGAGCAGAACGATTTCGTTGCCGACGGTCAGCCAGAGTTCATAAAGCTCGGGCTGTTCATCGTTCCAAAGAACTGGAGAATTGACGCTTATGTTGAACTTTTCGCCGCCGACACCTTCGGACACAACGATGCCGTTCGGCGCGACGAGCTTATATTTTACCTCGCAAGGTATGCTGAGTTTCGCTTCAACGCGAAGTTCGGCAGAATTAAAATCATCGGAGACATAGCTTTTGACAAAGATGTCATCAAGTCTCTCTTTTCCGCGCGCGAGCAGATAGACCTCGCGGAAAATTCCCGAGAATCTGAAGCAATCCTGATCCTCAAGATAAGTGCCGGGGCACCACTTGACAACCAGCACGCAGAGGGTGTTCTCGCCGCTGACTGCAAAGTCCGTAACATCAAATTCGCTCGTGCAGTGCGACACCTCGCTGAAGCCGACGAACTTTCCGTTGAGCCAGACATAGAAGCAGGAATCCACGCCCTCGAAGTTCAAAAATAAATCGCGTGAAGAGAGCTTTTCATCGAGCGTAAATTTTCTGACATAGAGCCCGCAGGGGTTCTCGTCCGGGACAAAAGGCGGGTCGGTCGGGAAAGGATATTCGAGGTTGCTGTAAAGCGGGACATCGTAGCCGCGGTCGGTATAGGTCTGCCAGCTGCGCGGTACGGATATTTTATCAAAACCGCCCTCACCGACATATTCGGGCGGCTCGTGCAGGACATCTTCAAAGCTTTTGAAGAAGCGGAAATCCCACTCGCCGCAGAGCGGAACAAAATAAGCGGACTCACTGCGCTCGCGCGAAGCGGCGGTCTTTTCATCCGCAAAGGGAATGAAATAAGCGCGCGGCTCAAGGCAGTTTACATGGAGCGTTTCAAGAGATTTGTGATAAGTCGGTGTTTTCATCGAATACCTCACAGCAAAAGATTTTATACAACGATAATTTTAATGCTTACAGCCTTCAAAGTCAACAAAAAACAGAGCGTTAGATTGACCGCAGGGCAAATTTCGGATATAATTGGAAAAAAGCGAAAGGAGCGCCTATGGATATCTTTGACCTTGCCGTTATCGGCGGCGGACCCGCCGGATACAGCGCGGCGATAACAGCCGCAAAGAGCGGACTGAAAACGGCGCTCATAGAAAAAGACGAGCTCGGCGGAGTGTGCCTGAACCGAGGCTGCATACCGTCGAAAGCCATGCTCCACAGCGCGAAGATTTTCAGACAAACACTCGATTCCGAAAAATTCGGCATAACAAGCGAAAAAGTGAACTTCAATCTCGGCACTGCACTCGCGCACAAAAATGATATTATATGTCAGCTGAAATGCGGCATCGCCGATTCGCTCGAACACGCGGGAGTGAAAGTCATAAATGCAGAAGCTTATATAAAAGGCAAGGCGGACGGGCTGTTCATAACCGCCGCAGGAGAAAATGATATATATTCAAAAAATCTGCTCATCTGCACTGGTTCAAAGCCAAAGCAGCTTGAAATTCCCGGCGTGGATATCACAGATGTGAGCGATGTATATAATCTTGACACAATACCAAAAAGCGCCGCGATTATGGGCGGCGGGGCATCGGGGCTTGAAGCGGCGGAATATCTGAACGCGCTCGGATGCAGAGTGTCTGTAATCGAGCAGGCGGAGAGAATCGCCCCGACTATGGACAAAGGCATAAGCGCATTTTTGCGGCGCAGTCTCAAAAAGAGCGGGATAAATATTCTCACTTCGTGCAGAGCCGTTTCGGCGAACGGCGGAAATATAAAATACACCGATACGCGCGGAAAAGAAAAGACAGCCGAAGCGGATATTATAATAAAGGCATCCGGCAGAACGGCGTGTTATGACGGGCTCGGAATCGAAAACATCGGGCTTGAAAATCTCAATACAGACAGCCACATGCAAACTGCTGTTCCCGGCGTTTACGCCGCCGGAGACGCGAACCAAAAAGCCATGTCAGCTCACGCAGCATACCGCGAATCGACGGCTGCGATAAACAATATTCTCGGCAAGACTGATGAGATAGACTATCTCGCGATTCCGCAGGTCGTGTTCACTTTTTCCGAGGCGGCATCGATCGGCGAGACGCTCGAAAGTGCGCTCGCAAAAGGCATTGACGCCGTTTGCGGCGAAGCGCCGCTGCGCTCGAGCGGAAGATTTTTCGCTGAGGGCGGGCAGGAAGGATTCTGCAAGATAATATCAGAAAATACAAGCGGCAGGCTGCTCGGAGTTCACATTGCAGGCGGCAATGCGTCGGAGCTGATATACGGCGCGGCGGCGATGCTCGCAAGTAAAATGACTGTTGAAGAAATTAAAAATACGGCGTTCCCCCACCCCACGGTGAGCGAGGCGATAAGAGAAGCCGTTTTCAGATAAGGAGCACTGAGATGTACGACAAGCAATTCAGATTCAACGAGGACGGAGAGTTCAAAATCCTGCTCTTCGGCGACCCGCACGAGAACGACGATGTCAGCTCGGAAAAAGGCAAGGCGAAGCGCGCGGACACGCTGAAATTCCACGAGACCGCGCTCGACGCGCTCAAGCCCGATCTTGCGGTTTATATGGGCGACATATGCGCGGCGTCGCGCGACGACATCGGCATGGAGTCGTTCAAGAGGCAGTTCGAGCGGCTAATTGCACCCGTTGTTGAGCGCAAGATTCCGTTCGCGACGATAATGGGCAACCACGACCACGACTCCGGGCTCGAAGAGGAGCAGACGGAGATTTTCGTGAACACCGAATACTGCGTGACCCGCCGATGCGACGAGGATATCACGGGATATTCAAACTATTACATACCCATTTTAGGCAAGAGCGGCAAGCCGGAGTTCAATCTCTGGTTCATGGACTCGAACAATATTTTCTACGACAAAGAGATTTCATACTACGATGTCGTTCACAAGGATCAGATAGACTGGTACGAGCGAAACGCGGCGAAGCTGCGAAAAGAAAACAAGGGTGCTCCCCTGCCCGCTCTGCTGTTTGAGCACATCCCGGTCGTTGAAGAATATGAGCTTCTCAGAAAGGCGAAGCCCTGGGAGATGTGGAAAGCCGTGCGCGGCTACGGGCATCTCAACAAGAACTGGTATGTTCTCAAGGACGAGGACAACGGATATCTCGCAGAGGGTCCGTGCCCGGCGGATGTCAACAGCGGACAGTTTGAGAGCTGGAAGAAGATGGGCGACATAAAAGGCGCGTTCTTCGGTCACGACCACATGAACAATCTCGCAGGCGAGGTTGACGGAATACTGCTCGCGCAGTGCAAGACCTCGGGATTCCGCGCATACACCGACGGCGGCAGACCGTCCGTCAGGCTGATAACCGTTCACGAGAACGGAAGCTTCGAGACAAGCGTCCATTCGTTCAAGGATTTCGGGCTCAAATGCACCTGCTTGGGACCGATTGAAAGCCGCATAACCGACCGTCAGAGCGTCAACGCTACAATAGCATCGCGTGCGCTTCTCGCCGGAGCGGCAACGGCGGCAGTGATGCTCGGCGCGGGCAAAATCTATCAGATTCTCAAAAACAGGAGGAAATGAAAATGGTGACTCATATAGTATTCTGGGCGCTTAAAGATGAAGCGGAGGGCCACAGCAAAAGAGAAAACGCGGAGCACATCAAAGAGATGCTTGAAGCGCTCGTCGGCGTTGTCCCGGGGCTTATTGAAGCGAAGGTTGGGATAAACGAAAACGGCGGCAAATATGATGCGGCGCTCTTCTCGAAGTTCGAGAGTTGGGACGCGCTGCACGCATATGACAGCCACCCGGAGCACCTCAAGGTGCGCGCTTTCGTCAAGGCGGTTCGCCTCGAGCGCGAGAGCGTTGATTTTGAAAGCTGATTTTTATTTTTAACATTTAAGAGCCGATGCCCGAAAAGCCCGGCTCTTTTTCTTTTGTGTGAATAAGCTGTTAATTTTGCTTTTTTTGAGAATTTTGTTGTCATATATAGCTTTGTATGCTACACTGAAAGTGCAGAGAGAAGCACAACGGCAGTTATATCTAAAGCTCACTTCAGGCTCTTGAAAGCGAGGTTTTCTTATGGATATCAACGACAATAAATTAAAGAGATTTTATACCGTATCCGCCGCTATAGGATATATTCTTTGCAGTTTGTACGCGTTCATATACTGTGCGTCCTACGGGCTCGTCCATCTGCACCTGCCGATTTCGTCGGAGTCGGTATTAAGCGGTGTGTTCGATGACTTTTTCTATTTCAGCGAAGCGACTATTGTAGTTTTGCTTGTCTTCGCTATCGTCTGCGTGGGGTCATATCTCGCGCTCCTGTTCATCGCGTTCGACAAAGGGCACCGCCCGCTGCCGTTCAGGCTCTCGATCATAGCGTTTGCCGCGTTCGGCTTAAGCTGCGCGGAATACGACAATTATAAAATAGATCTGCGCCTGTTTTGCACCGTGCTGGCGGCAGTATTACTGCTCATAGGCATTTATACTGCTGTGCTTTGCGTGCGCAATGTGAAGAGATTAACGAAATAAAAGGAGGGGCTTCGATGAAAAAACTCGGAAAAGTTTTAGCCGTGCTGCTGCCTGTCGTCGCTCTGTTTTTGGAGTCGCTGCCGTACGGTGCGGTTCTGATTTTCAAGGATTTCCCTGACAGGACAATACGAACGACTTACTCATATTTCAGCCCGACCCCTTGGGGCTACGCAAACTTTCCGCCCGGGATAACGGCGCTTCTCACCTGCGTTTTGCTGATGGCCGCAATCATGGCGGCGGCAAAGGACAGCCGCAAGGCTCTGCTTCGGGTTTTCGGCATCTCTCTGGCGGCGGCCGTTATTTCGCCCATGCAGCTGTTATATAATATAAATAATTTCTCCGTCACGGGCTGCCTGATAACAGTCACGCTCGCCGCCGAATGTGTTCTGTCGGGAGTACTCGCAAGGAGAAAGTAAGAAAAATACAGAGCCGGTATCATTGCGATGCCGGCTCTGTGTGTTATTTATCTTTACTTTTTTCGCACTGCGAGCAGCAGCCGCTGCAGCCCGAGCAGCCGCAGCATCCGCCGCGCTTTTTCTGCCTGCGAATTGAAACTATCGCGAGCACAACGAGCAGAGCGATAACGGCTATTATAACAAAATCAATGGGTTTCATGCTATCAGGCTCCCTATCTGATAAACGCCGAACGCGACGAGCCACGCGACAACGCACTGCAGAATAACTATGCCTATCGTTGCAAGGGTCGAGTTCATCTCACGCTTTATAGTTGCAACCGCGGCGACGCAGGGCGTATAGAGCAGAGTGAACGCGAGGAAGCTCGCGGCGGTCAGCGGGGTGAACATAGCGGAGAGCGCGCCGCCGAGGGTCGATACGCTCGTGTTGAGCAGGACGGACATCGTGGAGACGACCGCTTCTTTGGCGGTGAAGCCGGAGATAAGCGCGGTTGCGACGCGCCAATCCGCAAAGCCGAGGGGCTTGAATATCGGCGCGATAAATCTGCCTATAGCGGCGAGCATACTGTTCGCGCTGTCCTCAACGGGGTTGATGCGCGTATCAAAACTCTGAAGGAACCATATGATAATTGTCGCGACAAATATGACAGTAAATGCGCGCTGGAGGAAATCTTTCGCCTTCTCCCACAGCAGAAGCGCGACGCTCTTGGGCGACGGGATGCGGTAGTTCGGCAGCTCCATAACAAACGGCACGGGATTGCCGCGGAAAGCCGTATTCTTGAGTATCAGCGCGAGCAGGACGCTGAGCACGATGCCCGAGAAATACAGGCATATCATGACGAGCGCGCCGTGTCCCGGGAAAAACGCCGCCGCAAAGACCGAATATATCGGGATTTTTGCCGAACAGCTCATATATGGGGTCAGCATTATCGTCATCTTGCGGTCGCGGTCGGACGAGACTGTGCGGGTCGCCATTATCGCCGGGACGGAGCAGCCGAAGCCGATAAGCATGGGAACGAAGCTGCGCCCGGAGAGACCGATTTTTCTCAGCGGTCTGTCCATAACAAAGGCGATTCGCGCCATATATCCCGTATCTTCGAGAATAGACAGGAAGAAGAACAATGTCACTATTATCGGCAGGAACGAGAGAACGCTGCCAACGCCCGCGAAGATTCCGTCGATGATAAGGCTATGTATAACGGGGTTGATTCCATAGGCGGTCAGCCCCGAATCGACGAGTCCGGTGAGTTTATCTATTCCGATGTTCAGCCAGTCGGAAAGGGCGGAGCCTATAACATTGAAGGTCAGCCAAAACACGAGACACATAACGCCTATGAACACGGGAATGGCGGTGTACTTGCCGGTCAGGACACGGTCGAGCTTCATGCTGCGGCGGTGCTCCTTGCTCTCGTGGCATTTGACGACCGAGCTCTCGACTACTTTTTCTATGAATTCGTAGCGCATTTCGGCGAGCGCGGCGTTTCTGTCAAGCCCGGTATCGTTCTCCATCTCGACTATGCAGTGGTCGAGCAGATCGCGCTCGTTGCTGTCCAGTTCGAGCTTGTCCGCCATATCGTCGCCGCCCTCAATGAGCTTTGTCGCGCAGAAGCGGCACGGCATGTCAAGGCGAGAGGAGTGGTCTTCGATAAGATGCACTATAGCGTGGATGCAGCGGTGGACGGGCGAACCGTCGGAGCAGAAGTCCCAGACCTTCGGCAGCGTCTTGCTTTTTGCGACCTGCAAAGCCTGGTCAACAAGCTCGGACACGCCCTCGCCCTTTGCCGCGCTTATCGGCACGACGGGAATACCGAGCGCGTCGCTCATTTTCTTGACATCTATTGTGCCGCCGTTCGAGCGCACCTCGTCCATCATATTGAGCGCGAGCACCATAGGTACGCGCAGCTCAAGTAATTGCAGAGTCAGATAGAGGTTTCTCTCTATATTCGTGGCATCGACTATATTTATGATACCGTCGGGCTTTTGGTTGATTATAAAGTCGCGCGAAACTATTTCCTCCTGCGTATAAGGGCGCAGGGAGTATATTCCGGGCAGGTCGACAACGGAGCTGTCCTTTGCGCCTTTTATCGCGCCCATCTTCTGATCGACTGTGACGCCCGGAAAGTTTCCGACGTGCTGATTAGAGCCTGTCAGTGCGTTAAAGAGAGTTGTCTTTCCGCAGTTTTGATTACCTGCGAGAGCAAATATCATTTTGCGTCCTCCTCGGCTCTGACTTCTATCTTTTTCGCATCGTCAACACGGAGCGTCAGCTCATAGCCGCGCACCATCATCTCTATCGGATCGCCCATCGGCGCGACCTTTTGAAGCGTCACACGGGTTCGCGGGATGAGTCCCATATCGAGCAATCTGCATCTGAGAGCGCCCTCGCCGCCTACGGCGGTTATGACGGCACTCTCTCCTACTTTCAGTTCATTTAGCGTCATATTATCCTCCCGGAAAAGTAAGCCTTGCTTAATTTTAATTTTATACTTCAAGCAAACGCTTGTCAAGAAATCGAGACAGAAAGACGGCAAAAAATCCTGCCCCGCCGACGGTTCGTACAGTCGGCGGGGCGGGGTCGTTTAATCGGAAGATTTTCTTTTTTTGCTGCCGTTTTAA
>ULUI01016047.1_pt1 | contig 12335 bp, 10 predicted proteins | sample 1958371 | NCBI WGS metagenome assembly ULUI01 (sample SAMEA4835756, study PRJEB28245) | human gut metagenome | biome: gut microbiome; material: fecal sample | place: Denmark | collected 2008
TGCCGATGGTCGGCATGACACTCGTGGACTTTGCGCTGGCAGGCATTGTATCCTGGCTTTTTGAGAAGACGTTTGCGCGTCTCTTTCCGCCAAGAGAGGTGCTTCTGATTTACGGTGAATACCCGATGGAAAGCCTGGAGCTGAAGATGAACCAGCGGCCGGACAAGTATATTGTAGCACATAAGGTGAGCGTGGAAGTGGGAGAGAAAGAGCTCTGCCGCCAGATTGACGCATACGGTCAGGAGGGCGTGATTCTGGGCGATCTTCATTCGGAGCTGCGCAACCGTCTGCTGAAATATTGCTATGCGAAAGAAATCCGTGTCTATCTGACGCCGAAGCTGTCGGATATTATGGTACGGAAAGCGGAAGCGCTCCATATTTTCGATACACCGCTTCTGCTCGCGCGAAACAGTGGTCTTTCGTTTGATCAGAGATTCTGCAAGCGCCTGCTGGATCTGCTCGTATCGACGATTCTTCTTGTGATCACGTCGCCGATTATGCTGATCGCAGCGCTCTGCATCAAGCTGTATGACCATGGCCCGGTGTTCTTTAAACAGAAACGTCTCACGATCGGCGGAAAAGAATTCTATGTCTACAAATTCCGAAGCATGATCGTGGATGCCGAAAAAGACGGCGTAGCCCGCCTGGCAACGAAGAACGACAGCCGCATTACGCCGGTCGGGAAGGTGATCCGCGCGACGAGAATTGATGAGCTGCCGCAGCTTCTGAACATTTTCAAGGGCGATATGAGCGTCGTCGGACCGCGCCCGGAGCGGCCGGAGATTGCAAAGGAATATGAGGAATCGATTCCGGAGTTTGCTTACCGTCTGAAAGTAAAGGCAGGCCTTACCGGCTACGCCCAGATTTACGGAAAGTACAACACGACCGCATACGATAAGTTGAAGCTGGATCTGATGTACATAGAGAGCTATTCGATTTTAGAGGATCTGAAGCTGATTCTTGCAACCTTTAAGATTGTCTTCACAAAGGAGAGCACAGAAGGGCTCGAGGAAGGACAGACGATCAGCCTGAACGCAAAGGAAGAGGAGAAAAAAGATGTTTAATACCGAGGACGAAATTCTGCGCCGGCTGCAGGAAAAAAATCTGGAAATGGCCGTCATGTTTTACCACTGGTGCCAGAGAAACCATCTGACCTGTTATCTCTGCGGCGGCGGCTGTATCGGTGCAATCCGCCACGGCGGCTTTATTCCGTGGGACGATGATCTCGACTTTTTCATGCCGCGGAAAGATTACGAGAAGTTCCTGAAAATCTGGGATACGCAGGAGGAGAGTAAAATCTACAAGCTCGAGTACCCGAAAGAGGGCTTCTGCAATGCGCACACGTTTGCGAACATCCGCGACAGCCGCACCACGCAGGTGAAAAAGGAGCAGGTCGATATGGATCTCTGCCACGGCGTTGCGCTTGATATTCTCCCGATCGAGGGCTATGCACCGGGAAAACTTGCGCGGAAATGGCAGGTGATCGAGGGAAAGATTTTCCAGCTCTTCTGCACGCAGGTTATTCCGACCAAAGAACGCCACGGCGCGTTTATGCATTACCTGGGAACGATTCTGCTGGCGCTGGCTCCGACGCAGAAGATGCGGTACCGGATCTGGAAGCAGGCAGAAAACTATATTACAAAATTTGATATCGACAGCCCACGGGTGGACGGCATCACGGAGATGTGCGCACCGCAGGCGATTCTCCGGAAATATCCGAAAAAGATTTTTGCATCGGCGATTGAGGTTCCGTTCGAGAACGAGCGCCTGCCGATTCCGGTCGGATATGACACATATCTGCGCATGGCGTTCGGCGATTATATGAAACTGCCGCCGAAAGAACAGCAGAAAGGCCACCACGATGCGGCGTTTCTGGATCTCGATCATCCGTATGAGCAGTATAAGGGGATACACTACTGCTGTAAGAAATAAAGAAAGAGGATAAAACAATGCCGGAAATTTCAATCATTACCCCGGTGTATCAGGCAGAAAAATTTTTAAAAAAATGTGTGGATTCCATTCTCTCCCAGTCTTTTACGGACTGGGAGCTGCTTCTTGTAGATGATGGAAGCACCGACAAAAGCAGTGAAATCTGCCGGACATACGCAGAACAGGATGCGCGGATCCGTTATCACCAAAAAGAGAACGGCGGCGTCAGTTCGGCGCGGAATGCGGGCGTTGCGCTTGCAGAGGGGCGTTATATCACGTTTGTGGACAGCGACGATTTCGCAGCGGAGGATCTTCTGGAAACACTGTATCGTCTGGCGGAAAAATATGATGCCGAAATGAGTATCTGCCGCGGATACGATCTCTATGAAGGAAGGCCGGTGCCGGATCTGAAACAGGAGGGAATCGAATCTGTGACCGACAGCGAGGAGGGACTGCGCCAGGTGATGAAGGCGCGCGTGTTCGGCGTGATGCCGTGGGGCAAGCTGTATCGGAGAGAGATTTTCGAGGGCGTTGTCTATCCGGAGAAAACAATCGCCGAGGATGCATACGTCATCGTTCCGTTAATGGAGCACTGCCGGAAGGTGGCCTTTTCCACAGCACAGAAATACTATTATGTGCACCGGCGCGAAAGCCTCACGACAAGCGGTTTTCGCTGGTCAGATCTGGGTTCGGTGGAAGTATGGGATCATAATCAGAATGTCGTGGAAGAACGCCACCCGGCGCTGAAAAAAGAAGCAGGTGTGCGCTGCTGCTGGGCGCGGTTTTTCGTGCTGGACAAGCTGATGCTGTTGGAAACCATGGACGCGGAGAAAAAGGCGCTTGCGAAGAGGCTGGCAAAAGAGCTTAAAAAGCATCCGCTTCTGGTACTGGAAGGCGATCACTTCACGAACGGGCGGAAAATCGCCTATCTGACCCTGTTTCTGGGAACCGGAATTTACCGGCAGTGCGTTCGTGCACTGTTTCGGAAAAGAAATTTATAAAAAATGCGGCAGAAGCGAATGAGATTTTCGTTTCTGCCGCATTTTTATATGGATTTTTCTAGCTTTCTTTTTCGGAAAGCAGAACACCGTTTTTATCAAACACATACGTTGTTCCGTCAATTTTTTTCGTCCCGGTGACGCATCCGCCCCAGCTCTGGAAATAATATGTTTTTCCGTCAATTTCTGCCCAGCCGGTCTGCATGGAAGCATCATCGTTGAAGTAATACCAGTTGTTTTTATAATAGAACCACTGCGATTTTCTCGCACCGCCCCAGCTGTAGGTAAAGTACCAGACACCTTCCCGGATCACCCATTGGTTTGCCGGCATGACGCCGTTTTCATCAACAAAATAAAGATTGTTATCATACGTAAAGGCTTCATCCGTTTTCCGTGTACAGTCCTCATTAATATAATAGTATTTATTCTGAAGCAGCAGCCAGCCTTCGTGTGCGGCACCGCCCCAGCTTCTGAGATAATAATAGTTTCCATCCCATTTCAGCCACTGGTTCTGATACATTTTTCCGCTCTTATTTACAAAGTAGAGATTGTTGTCATACAGGAAACTTTCGTTCTGCTTCAGGGAACCGTCCGCATTCATAAAATACCAGGCGCCATCGATCTGATACCAGCCATTGGTTACGCAGGAATATTTCTGTACATAATACCAGGCACCGTCATGGTACAGCCAGGTGCTGCCGGAAATACCGCCCCAGGAAAGAAATTTGACGCGGTAACCGTTTAAGGTAAGTGTCGTATTGCGTGCGGCACCTCCCCATGTGTAAAAATAGTACATCGTTTTGGTCTCTGGATCAGCGTGCCATCCGGACGAATACATAATACCGGTATCCTTGGCGAGATAGTACCAGTTGTTGCTGATAAACTGCCATCCGGTCTGCATCTCACCGCTGCCGGAAAAATAATAGTAATCTCCATCAAGCAGAAGCCAGCCTGTTGCCATAACGCCGTCCGCGCCGAGGTAATACGTTTTGTGGTCGAGGGTGAGCCAGCCGGTATACGGTGTTTCATCATCGTTGTAGTAATACCATTTTCCATCCCGTTTTACCCAGCCGATGACGTGGCGTTCGTTTGTGATCACGCCGTTTTCATCGGAGGTATATTCGATGCCCGTTTCTGTGTCGCGCCAGGAAGTGGAGCATACGAGAAGATGGCTGCTGTCTGCATAATATTTCTGTCCGCCGCGGGTGAAAAATCCGCTGTACGGGATGCCGTCATGATAAGCAACGAGCTTGGAAGAACGGCCGCGGTAAATTTCATAGGTATCATCCACGTTGGAAGTGACCGCGGAACCGGAAAAGTCAGCAATGACTGCCGGAAGATCGCCGGAATATTCTGTCGTGGAAAATACGCGCAGCCCCAGAGAGGTCAGGGTCTCGACGGTATCGTTATCCATAATACGGAAGTCACCGGTCTGGATAAAATATTCCGGGTTGACGGCAGCAAGATAGTCTGCATCGACAGCATTCGGATATCCGTGATGATTGGAAGTCATCAGATCAATGCTGTACAGCCCGTAGTTCGAAACAATCCGGCTGGCATCGCCCTCGACGTCGTCGATATCGCTCGTCAGAAAAGCGCGGTGGTCGTTTGCGGAGGCAATTACACCAAGACAGAACTGGTTGGCGTCCTCTTTTGGACTTGTGAGATAATCTTCCTCGTAGTTGACAATCTGGATCTGGAAATTTCCAAAAGCAAAATCAGGAGATCCTTCTTCTGCGGAGGCGGCACCGGGATTCAGATGCTGGATCAGGGTCACACCTTCAGTCTCTTCTACAGCAGTAAGAAGCTGGTCGTAGACATAAAGATTGTCCCAGAGACGCGCAGTATTATAGATATAACTGTCATCATACGGGAGCAGATAAACCCGGTCGGGGGAATACAGCCGCACGATGGTATCGCCGGTTCCAATATGGTCGCTGTGCGGATGTGTTGCAACATAAAACTGCAGATTATCGGAGGTGACACCGAGGGAGTCCAGGTAGGAGAGTACCTCATCGTCGTAGCCGGTCGACGTTGTGATGCCGCTGCGCAGCGGATAACGCGGATCAGATCCGTCAGGGTAATCCCAGTCCTCGCCGGAGTCTACCATGCCGAAAATTTTCTGGCCATTATCGTCTACACTTTCCAGAACGATGGCATTGGAGCCGCTGTCGAGTGTCAGAATGTGAATTTTTGCTGTAGTATCAGCCGCATGTGTGTTTTCCGGGGTGAGAAAAAGAAAAGCAGCGGCAAGGGATGCCGCGCCGATGGAAAACACGGATCTGCGGGTATGCCGGGAAAAAGGCATATCAATGGCTCCTTTCGTAACATATATCATTAAAACAAAAAGTAAAACAGCCGGGCGGAAAATAAGCGCTCGACATCACAATTATACAAAATTTCAGGGAAAAGTCAATGTTTATTAGAATTTCGATTACTTGACGCAGACAGGGCATCATGTTAGAATGAGTGGGATTGGGAATGTAAGGAAAAGAAAGGAACCAAACATGATTACCTTATTAAAAATGCCGGCACTGTTTCTGGGAATGCTCGCGGTGTTCTGCTGCCTGGGTTCTTTTTTTATCAGAGAAAACAGGTATGAGAGCGGACATCTGGGTGAAACTGTGCTGTTTGGCTTTATTGCATATTACTTCTTATTTGAACTGATTTCTGTGCCGATGATGGTGCTCGGTGCAAAGCTGCATCTGCTCGCATGGGTATGGGCTGCTGTTGTGGCTGTCCTTGTAATTGCTTCCATCTGTCTTCATCTGGGAATGTGGAGAGAGTGGGGAAAAAGAAGCGGCGGTTTCTGGAGAGGAAAGACGGCGGCTTTTTATGTGATGCTGGTGCTGATTGGAATCCAGCTGTATTTTGTTGCTGCACTGCAGGAAAACGGCAGTGCGGATGCAGTGTATTATGTGGGAAGTGTGACAACGAACCTTGCGACAGATTCCATCAGCAGCTTTGACCCATATACAGGAAAAGCACTGGATTTTTTTAACATCCGTTATGTGTTCAGCATGTATCCGGCAGCAAATGCAGTACTGTGCCGTTTAACGGGCCTTCATCCGCTCGTAGTGACGAAGGTGATTCTCTGTATGATGACGGTAGTTTTAAGTTATCTCGTCTATGCACAGATCGGAAAGGCGCTGTTAAAAGAAAAACAGATGGTATGGGTGCTCCTGTGCTTTATTAGTGTTGTGAATCTGAATTTTCATACGATCTTTTCGAATGCGTCGTTCCTGCTGACGAGGGGATACGAGGGAAAGGCCGTATTGTGCAATATCATCCTCCCGTTTCTGTTTTATCTTGGCCTGCGCATGTATCAGGAGAAAAACGGAAAGAGAGTCTGGCTGCTGTTTTTCATGACAGGCGTCGCTGCGATTGACCTTACGATGTCATCCATGATGACCGTACCGGTGGCCATGAGTGCTGTGATTCTGCCGAATCTTGTGCGGAAAAAACGCTGGGGACAGAGCGGGCTCTATCTGCTTGCTGTGCTGCCGTGTGTGCTGGTGCTTGGGGTCTATCTCCTTGGTGTGCGCGGTATCCTGCAGATTCCGGTTGTGCGGTAGAAAGGAGAAAATGTGGGCGGAATAAATCTGAATGAGAGCGGCCTCGATTTTGTGAGACAGGTCTTTGTGACGTTTGGAGGAAACACAACCGTACTGACGCTGTTTCTGCTGTCGGTGTTGTATCTCGCTTTAAAAGGAAAAAAGGAAGAGCGGTATGTGTTCGTAACAACCGCTGTTTTTCTGGCCTTTACGGTATACAATCCATTTGCGGTGAAATATATCCTGGGAAAACTTGGAATGGTCAATGTCTATTACCGGTTTTTCTGGATTCTGCCGATGGTACTGACCATCGGATATGCCTGCACGAAAGTTGTGGGCGGGCAGAAAAAAGGCTGGAGACGGTATCTGACCGCGGCTGCGCTGGCAGCGGTCATCTGTTTTGGCGGAAATTCCGTACTGGCTGGCGGACTGCCGAAGCTGCCGGATAACCAGTACAAGATGCCAGATGATCTTCTGGCCGTCTGTACGGTGCTGCACGAAGAAGCGGGAGAGGGAACCGTAAGAGTTGTCTTTGAACCGGATTTCAACCTGATCGTGCGGCAGTATGATGCTTCGTTTGAACTGGTTCTGGACCGCGATATGGTTCTGACCTATCAGGGCTCCAATACGGTATCAACCGATGCACTGACCGAGCAGGAAATTGAAGACGAAACAAAGATCCTTCAGATTATCACACAGATGGATCTGTCGCTGGATCAGAAAGAATTTTACAGAAGTCTTAGGGAAATGAATGCAGAGTATATTGTACTTTCGAGCAGTTCAGTGGCAGTATCCTATGTGGAAACAGCGGGGTGCATCCCGGTAAGAGAAGTAGAAGGGCATATCATTTTCCGCGTGGAAGAAAAGTAAGAAGGAGGACTTGTTTTTGAATAAGGCAAAAGATTATATTCAGCTGCACCTGAATATCCTGCTGTTTTCTCTGACGAGTGTGTTCTCGAAAGCAGCATCGGTTCAGCTGAACCGGGGAGGAATCAAAAATCCTCTATTATATGTATTTTTATTTCTGATGGTTGCAAACTGTGGCATTTACGCTATTGCGTGGCAGAAGGTGATTAAGAAATTTTCTCTGTCCACGGCATATGCAAACCGCAGCGTTTATCTGATCTGGTCCCAGATCTGGGCCGTGCTCATTTTCCATGAAAATCTGACGGTAAAAAATATCATCGGCCTTCTGATTGTGCTGGTGGGAGTTATGGTGGTGCAGCGATATGAATAAATATATGATTTTAATGCTGATTTGTACAATGTTTTCAGCAGTATCACAGATTCTGCTGAAACAAAGCGCCAACGAGGAGCATGCATCTGCACTTCGCGAGTATCTGAACTGGCGCGTGATTGTGGCGTATCTGATTTTTGGCAGTGTACTTCTTTTAAATACGTATGCCTACACACAGGTAGATTTGAAATACGGTCCGGTGTTGGATACCTTTACGTACGTCTTTGTCCTGCTGCTTTCCTTTGGCGTTTTGAAAGAAAAGGTATCAAAAGGAAAGCTGATTGGGAATCTGATTATTATCCTGGGGGTACTGGTGTATACATTGCCGTAAAACGTTCCGATGATGGAAAGAAAGCGATATCAGCTAAGCTGTCCTTGTCCTTTGAAATAGGGGGTCTGCGTACAACAAACGAAAGGCTTTTGATTATGAATAAGAAAAAAATAGATTATCGTTTTAAGATATTATATGCTGTGGCGATTCTGATGGTTGTTGCGGGACATTGTGATGGTGGTGGAATTTCTTTGGACTTTGCGCAATGGTTTCCGTATGAGGGAATCCATCTGGCGCTGTTTACTTTTTGTTCAGGATATTTTTTTAAAGATGCAGCACTGAAACGACCGGGGAGATATGTCTGTAAAAAGCTTCGTACCCTGATACTTCCAATGTATGGGTATACGATTGCGTATGGGCTGCTTGTCAGGTTATTACATCGGTGGGGCTTTCAAATCGGTGGAAAATTTAATTTGCACAATATTCTGATTTCACCTTTAAACGATGGGCATCAGTTTGTTCTTAATATGGCCGGCTGGTATATTGTGCCCTTGTTTATGGTAGAAATATTAAATTGTATGATTCGGGCATTTTTTAAGCGAAAAGGATGGCAGATACCGGAATGGATATTTTTTGCAGGGGCAGTACTTATTGGAATGGGCGGCAATTTTTTGGCGATTATGGAATATCGCACCAGCTGGTGGCTGACAGTGGTCAGAATTCTGTATTTTGCTCCGTTTTATGCAATGGGTATTTTTTATAAAAAGATACTGGAGAAATATGTGGACAGGATTCCATCTGTAGTGTATTTTGCGATTGTGTTTGCTGCAAAACTTATGATTTTTCTTCATTATAAAACTAGGTTGGCTTATACGCCAGCGTGGTGCAATGACTTTAATCAAGGACCGGTCATGCCAATTATTATTGGTTTTTTGGGAATTGCACTTTGGATGCGGATTGCAACGATAATGGAACCAGTATTTGGAAGAAAAAAGTGGATTAATCTTCTTGCAGACAACACATTTTCGATTATGGAAAATCAGTTTTTGGGTTTTTTACTTGTAAAAGTTGCTTTCGGAACAATTGCGAATGGCACAAAGCTGTTTTTGAAGTTTGACTGGTCAAGATGTAAAAGTGATATTTGGTGGTATTATATGCCGAAGGACGTAGAACAGACAAAAATTCTGTATTTATTAGCAGCGATTTTTGTTGCCTTACTGATCCAGTGGATCCTTACACAGGTGAAAAAAATGGGAAAAAACATATTTTTGTACGTAAGACAATAGTTAAGCGTATACTGCTTTAAATATTTTGCAAAATAAAAATCCCGCAGAAAAAGAAATGAAAACTTTTTCTGCGGGATTTTTATTTTATATTGCATAGATCTGAATCGTTATCAAATTTTTATTGATAATCGATAGGAGACAGGTCGTGAGGATCATCTTCCGCAGAAGAGCCTAGATGTCTGATGGTTTTGGAATTATCCTCATTTTCAGAGAAATCGTCCTCATCTATTCCAGAAGAAGAACTTTCGACTGTGGAATCCAAATCGTTTTCTGTAAAAGAAGAAGCGGAGGAAATGTCACTTACCGAAGTGGAGTCGGGTGTTTCCTCTTCCAATTCAGGATTTGTATCGCAAGGACCCTCGATGAAATGGTAATCCGACTCGGAAAAATGATACCATTTCCCATCCTCAAGCTTTTGCCAGCCGGAAACCGCGTGGCCGTCCTTATCAATAAAATAAGACTGCTTACCGTCAGCCCAGAGCTGATGTGGATTGTAAGTTACCCATTCGTTATTGGCAAATCGATCTTCTTCCTTAATATAAAATTTCTGATATTCGCCATCGTCGACCCAGACGGGGGTAAGATCAGCATCAAGTTCATCGAAGAATCGGGAGCCCATAGAGAGCTGGCGATTCAGTTCATCGAAGCCAAGTTCTTCGGCAAGTGTAGGCTTGTCTGAAAAAAGATTCGTACCAAGTCCAAGACGGTCACCGTCAATGACAGCTCCAAGGCTTGCGAGAGTAGTTGGGAACATATCCATCGTGGTGAAAATCCGATTTTTTTCATGAACCGGAAGAATGGGTGAATTTAAAATAGCGTTATAAGTAGAACGTTGATAATCTTCATCGATGTTTTCACAAAAATCAGAGTCCATGGTCAGATGATCACCGGAAAGAATTATAGTCGTGTTTTCATAAAAAGGCTGTTCCTTGATCCAGTCTATAAACTCACTGACACGTGAACTGGAGCAGTCAATCACCATACCGTAGTGGTCATCTCCGTACTGCTTTTCATCACACTCGTCACATTTGTAGCCGTCCTCGAAGTGGGTGGCAACAGTCAGCATACTGAAGTTGAACGGTTCGTCATTCTTGGAAATCTCCGTCAGTTTATCTTTTGCATACTCAAACAGTTTGGCATCTTCATAGCCCCACCACTGGTAGTAGCCTTCCGGGATCAGTCCCTCGCTGATCGCCCAGTAGTAATCGTCAATTTCATAATCACCGTGCGAAGTGAAGTAATTCTTTCGTCCGCCGAATGCGGCATCGGAACCCATCATAAAGTACTGTTTGTAGCCGGCTTCATTGAGAACGTCGCCAAGTGTTGAAAGCTGCGGAAAAAAGCTGTCCTGATAAGCCATCTCATTGCCTTGAATCGAAAGCTTCAGCGGAAGACCGGAAGTCTGTGCAAAGAGACCGCCCATGGTCCAGGTGGTTCCGGTTGTCGGATAAGCGCCGCCCAGCTTGTCGGAGTTGGAAAAATTGATATTGTCCAGGGCAAGATTAGTCAGGGCGGGAATAAAATTGTGGTCGTAAGCACCGCCGTCTTTTTTATCAGAATAGGTGCTTTCCATTGATTCCAGATAAATATAGATCAGATTCCGTTTCTTTTCCGGGAATGTAATCGTTGTCTGGGACGGATTGACGTAATTATCTTCGATCAAAGTGCTGTAGCTGTTCTGAATGTGCAGGTAAGTATCGATATCCAGCGTCGTCCAGACATTATAAAGAGAATAGGAAGAAAGAGCGATTCCCAGGGCAATGCAGATGCAACCGAGAATGATTTCCACTTTCTTCCGATGGCGCAGGATAATAAAAAGCGCGATCAGAATAGCAAGAACGGCAAAAGAGATCATGCCGCAGGACCAGACGTAACTCCAGAGCACATCCTTGCTGGTACCCTCAAGGGGTGCCTTTAAGTGATAAACAAGTTCTTCCATATCAAGATGCGCCCAGGTCGCGAGCATCCAGCGGGAAGACGTAAAAAGAAGGATCCCAAGGAATCCTAACAGAACGGAAAGAATGGAAAAAAGTATCTTTCCAACATGCTGTACTTTTTTGCGAGACACAGTAAATAACCTCCAGTTTTCTTTAGTGTTTTATAATAGGTAACAAACAGGTAGCGTTAGGTATAAAATATAACTGGGAACTTACGATATTATAACAGAAACTTTACGAAAAAAATAGTATTTTCTTAAAAAATACGAGTGGAAAATGAAAATCCGGGAATTTACATAAAAAGCGGCGGGGCGGGCGTGAAAATGGGTTCTTGAGTTTCTCAGAAAAGAATGGTATAATAGCAAAGATTGTAGACACAAAAGAGGTCAAAAAAAGATCTGTTCACATTTTTGTGGAGAAGAGAAAGGAAAGAAAAATGGGAAAAATTAAAGTAGAATTTTGTGAAATTGAAGGATTAAAAGTAATTACCCCGACCGTATTCGGCGATGAGCGCGGATATTTTATGGAGACATACAATTACAATGATTTTAAAGAAGCCGGCATTGATGTCCAGTTCGTACAGGACAACCAGTCTGCATCCAAAAAAGGTGTCCTGCGTGGACTTCACTTCCAGATCAATTACCCGCAGGACAAACTGGTACGCGTGGTAAACGGAGAAGTATTCGATGTTGCGGTTGACCTTCGCGAGGGATCCAAAACCTACGGAAAATGGTTCGGCGTCCTGCTTTCGGCAGAAAATAAGAAACAGTTCTTTATTCCGAAGAACTTTGCACATGGATTTATCGTACTCTCTGATTATGCAGAGTTTGCTTATAAATGTACCGATTTCTATCATCCAAACGATGAGGGCGGTCTGTACTTTGACGATCCGGAGATCGGCGTGGAGTGGCCGATGCCGGAAGGAATGACAAAAGAAGATCTGATTATTTCGGAAAAAGATCATAAATGGGGCGGAATTAAGGATTTAAAGAAATAAGGAGTAAAAAACATTTATGAACGTATTCAAAGAACTTTATCAGAACCGGAAACTGATCTGGAAACTGTCAAAAAATGATTTCCGCAATAAATTCGCCGGAGCGTATTTTGGCATTATATGGGCATT